>Ga0209634_1003070_pt1 | contig 11428 bp, 19 predicted proteins | sample LinPmetageLP40_FD_184043 | JGI IMG/M metagenome (GOLD analysis project Ga0209634, IMG submission 184043) | Marine viral communities from the Pacific Ocean - LP-40 (SPAdes) (version 2) | ecosystem: Environmental > Aquatic > Marine > Oceanic | place: Pacific Ocean | collected 2010-08-26 | reverse complement strand
CTTTTCTAGCATTATACCATCTACTATAAGGTGTACGAACTCTGAGTCCTCTTTTAGTAGCTTTGGTATACTTACGCTATCAGCCCACAGTATTAACATCTCCTGTTCTATTAGTTCTACTATGTCTGGTTTGTCTGTATCCATTATACTCTCCTGTTATACTATAAATATCCTTTAGCTAAATATTATTTAGCGTACCGCTAAAATTGAGTGAGAGCCCTTGTAGTATCTCTGTACTCTATTAAAGAACTCTCACCTGACCGGCATAAATCTAGAGGTGGGGAGAGAGTCTTATTGATGTTGCTAGTCTCACCCACCGAAATTTGTGAAATGATGGGGATTCGAACCCCACAGCCAATCTAACAAGACTCAAGTTATCAGCTCTTTATCTCTACCGACTCCAATAGACTCAAGAGGTGATTAGTCTCTCTCAACGCCCTTCATTCCAATTTTTTAAATAACTCACCAAACCCATCTTATTCATCCCCTATCAACACCCTATAATACGAAAGAATATGCACATGAGTCAAGGGTTATTTTCACTTTTTTTAAAAAAAGCTTAGCTCCCCAGGCACGTGAACCAGTTAAATATGTAGAAAAGACTTGACTTGTATGTGCATTTGTGTGTAAATTACGGACAAAAACTCTATTATAAGATGTCGGTGCTAGGAATAACTACTCAGCTGAAAACAAATTACCTACAGCCTTCTGTAATCCTCTGATATTCTTGGGTACTTTGACATCTAAACGCTTACCTTTCATGATAAAGAAGCAGTTATAACACAGAACTCTTAGATTGGTTAGCTCCTTATTGCTCCCATCGTCATCTAAGTAGTCTAAAAGAAGCGGCTTACTCATATCATATGCTCTATATTCATCAAATCCACAGTTACCACACTCCTCCGCTAAGTATCCTTCTCTAAAACATCGGTGTAATAGCTTAGTATTACTATAGCTAGGATGTTTTCCACTAAATATATCCTCTAACTCTACTGGTTTAAACCCCGTAGTATTAGAAGTACGGATACCAGCGGCAGAATCCAACGGTGCCCATACCTCATATAGCTTAGCATACTTCTTAAATGTGTTATAAGCTAAGCCTAATAACTGAGAGGCTTGTCTCATACTCTGTGTCTCATTGATAGCCCAAACTACCCTACTTTTACTTACTTTAGCCATAAAAAGCTCCTATTCTGTCAATTTGACATACCACATATATCATCTACTTAGGTCACGTAAGTCTGTCAAAGAGACACACGCGCTGTATATAGAAAATATATTGATATGATAAGTTAATAATAAGTATAATGGGTGTCAAAAAGGGGGTAATTGTGGGTTAATAGAACTATTTGTTCTTTCTGATATATGATAAACAATATAATGCAAGTATAAATATTATTAGTAAGAATAGGATATCTAAGTCGCTTAAATGACTAATCATTCGTACCTGTCTCTCCAACGTATGTTATACTCTCTGATACGTTGTCGTAGCGTCTTGTCTCTCAACAAGCCTCTACTATTCGACTTACTGGACTTCCAAATATCTCTAGCTATACCTACTAAAATCAGTATAATAATAAGCTGAAGTATTTGATTTAGCTTTAGTTCCCACATACTAATAAGTATAAAGGCTTGTGTATTTCGTTGTTTGAGGGGGCTAGGAGGCTGTTAGAGAGGGCATCCTCTCTACCTATATACTTAGTTTACTCACAGGACTCACAGAACTTACAGAATAGTTTTTACCTATTGTTTGTTAGCTACTCTTACTATATACTCTTCTTTTCTTAGTTTAGCTAATTGACTAGGAACGTACCGTACTGATATAGTTTCCCATTTGTGATGACTCGTACAGTATAGGGCGTAATCGTTTCCTAAGTCTAATGATTGAGTTGTTCTGTAGTTATGTTTTTTACCACCGCTATCAGTTATTGGGGAGTATATCGTTTCTTCGTAAGCTATAGGTTTTATATGTACCGTGCCGCATGATTGATTAATGAATAGATAAGCCGCTAAAATAATGGTCTTGATACTCATTTCCCTACACCTCTCGACTCTCTATTTATCCAAAAGTCGTGGTCGTCTAATGACTGGTTTAGAAATTGGGCTCTAGCCAACTCTTCTTTGTCTTCGCTAAGCTTGAATGTTTTGATAAAGTTGATAAACTTTTTGATTGATTTGATTCTCATAACTATCTCCGAACAGAGAACTCCCGAAAGAGTATCCTCTAGTCGGAAAGGCTCTATGTGTTACCATAAGTACTACTAATTGGTGAAATCTTTGTTAAAAGATTTTACCTTTGGTGTCAAAGAAGTTAAGCGATACACGTATTCACACGCGTCTTCGGTGTCTCCCGCCATTGACACCCTCTGATAATATATATGTATTTACTTAAATTATATTTTGAATAAATCGTATAATTGTTTGAAAAACAATCCAATAAAACCAGCCCCAATCATTCCTCTCCACTTACTAGTAGATTCTCTGAATTGAGAGTTTTGTTTTGTTTCAGCCCACAAGCCCTGATTGGGATTGAATAGATTTTCCTTAATGAATTTGAGAGTTTCTTCTGTTTTAAGATGAGCGTTTTCCATATCTGTGTTTAGCTTTTCTATATCTTCTTTGAGTCCATCTATCTTCAAATGAACAATCTCAAATTCCTTACGGTCATTTTGATTCATTATTCCAATCTCCATTCGAGTTATAATCTTGCAAGTTTCTAACTATAAATAAGTATAGAGTAAGTGAATTATTCACCCACTTTTATCTTATTTACCTTAATATTTCTTCTCTTACGAGGTTGGGGTTTGGTTTGATTCTCTAGTCTGAATATCTCTTCCTTTAGCGAATCCCTTACAAACATATGGTGTGATATCTCAGCATCCATCTCAGCTACCTTAGATGATGTTAGCCAGCTACATAGTACGAAACCAGCTATTACACCTATCAGTATACCTAACCACACCCAACCTATTATTGCTATGTCCATTACTTATTATCTTTTTCTTCTTTATCTTCTAGTATCTTAGCGATAGAACTTAGCTTCTGTTCTATTGACGCTAAAAGATTAATCATCTGATTTGCTTGTTTTTCATCCATGATGTTATTACTCCATTTTGTTTATTTAAAATTATTCTTCCTCATCTAATATTTCTGCATCTTCATGCACTACTACGACACTACCGCTCATCTGTGATGGTATGTTTTCGTAGTCTAATTTCATCTGTATAGCCTCAGCCTCTATCTCAGCTGCTAGTATCTCTAATTCCTTTTGTTGTTCTTTTGTTAGACTCATTAGGCTTTTAGTACAATAAGTACAATCAGTATAAATATACCAATGTATACATGCACCATCTCATCCTTTAATAATTCTTCCCAATCCATTTTACACTCCTTATGATTTGTCTATATCTAAATAGCTTTCTTCTTCTTTCCACCAATGAATTGAATCACTAGATGGTTTCCTTCTAAAAGCTTCTTGGTTTAAATTATACTCTTTCTTTGACAACACCTTATATAGACTATCGAATGTATCCTTATCTACGAATTGTTTTCTTGATACAAAATATTCTTCAGCGTGACTCAAACTTTCTGCTTCTATAGTATTAACTATATCATAGCTTTTATCTATCATAACGTACAACATAATAACTCCTTAATCAAATATTACATTAAAATTACCGTAAATTTCTTCTTCTCTCCAATTATCAAAGTAACCATATGATATAGCAGCTGTATCTCCTAACATAGTTTTTACAGGTGCTATCATAATGTTTACCTCTCCATACTCATCGCTATAAGATGAACCATTTATAATAGGAACTTCTGAACCATTAAACCAATCTACATATGTAGTATCATAGCCAACATAAGTTCCATTATCATTTAGGCCTGTGTTACATACAAAGTAACCGAACTCATCTCCTATTACCCAATAGTGAGAGCTAGCCCATACAAATTTAATAATATTTACTGGATTATCGTCTCTAAACACATTACCACTTATTCTATGTGTTGTTTGCCACTTAGTTGTATCCAAAGCGACGTGATAATAACCATTTTCATCTATACTCATTCCAGAGTTTAAATTAAATACTATGGGTGATAATTCATCTGACTCACCTTCATTAGTTATTACAGGATAATATGGGGTACTATAATCACAAGCTACAAATAGGTTAAGCCCTATCAGGGTAATCAGTCCATAACTTGCCAGTTTTTTTATTCCTTTTAGATTCATTAGATGTTAGTTCCTTCCAACTTTTCTTTTTCTTTTTTGGTTTTCTTTTTGGTTTTGATTTTTCTTCAAATGCTTCTTCTTCAAGCTCTTCTAAATAACTATAATCAACCATCTCATTACTCCTAAATATACTCAACTTTTACTATACAAGTCAAGACATTATTTTCCATTTACCAACTAAATCTAAGAACTCTGTTATAGAGTGTGAGTTTTTCTTCTCATCAATTATAGTGACTGTTTCCAATAACTCTGGCTGTCTTTGAACTATATTGTTGAAAGCTTTAAAACCATTACCTGTATAAAACGTTCCAAATGATTCTTCTCCTAAAATATTCTCATCCCATATGTCTTCTACGGAATCATCCTTTAATAATATATAGTATGTCATTTGTTTAAAGTGTAGTTTTCTTTTATGTATTTTATGATATCACCAGTTGGTTTCCAGCCTAACATAGTGTAAGCTTTTGTATCTGTATTTAAACTCTCCCTTACCTCACCAGGCCGTTCAGGTATATACTCTTTTGGGTAGTCACCAAATGCATCTGCCAACTCGTTTATAGAATAGTTCATACCATTACCAAGCTCAAACGTTTCACCACTAACTCTAGCATTATATTCGTTTGGAATTAGTAAAGACCTACCACATCTTACTAGTCCATCCACAATATCCATAACATCGGTAAAATCTCTTCTCTGTTCGCCGTCTGATGTTATTGTCAACGATTCACCAGCTTTGAATTGTCTCTCAAAGATACCAAGAACAGTACAATAAGCACCCTCTGATAATTGTCCATCACCATACACATTATAAAACCTACATATAGCAATTGGTAAATTATAAACATTTTCATACAACTTACATAGTTCTTCACCATTCCACTTAGTAAATGTATATGGATTAGCATATATGTCTCCATGTGCTGATGAAGAACCAGCATACACTACAGGAACACTATTATTTCTAGCGTACTCAAGTATGTTTATGGTGCTATCTATGTTATTAAACAACGACTTTGTAGGATTCTGTATTGATGGTACTATTCTAGCCTTAGCAGCTAAATGAAATATTACCTCAGGTTTCTCTACCTTGTATATTTCTGAGCCAAATGATTTATGTTTACGTGATGAATCTGATATATCAACATCTATGTACTCACATCCGTTTTGTTCATTCTCTTTTTTTCCTGTTGAATAGTTATCTAAAGACACCACCTCATGACCATCAATCAGTAATCTTTTTATTAGATTAGTACCGACAAAACCAGCACCACCTGTTACCATTACTCGCATACTATAATCTCCTTTTCATATGTGTTTAGTGATTTAATATTGAATTTAAATATATCGTATTCCATCTCACCAACTTCACCACTATCTTTTAACATCTCCGACAAATTGACTATTATCTGAAAGTTCTGAGGTGTAAGCTTCTCTGCATCAAATCTAATGATTATATCATTTGTCTTATCGGAATCAATCGAATAAATTCTTTCATTCAAATCAAACTGAGTATCTGGTTGTTCTTTTTTAATATAATCTTCTGTAAATGTATCAATATAAATCTTAGAACACCAAGGTTCTAATTCATTCAACATATTATAGTCACAATTATAGACAACAAATCCTATATCATACTTAGGTGGAACGATTGGCTTCAACCATTCATCGTGTTGAACCATATGCCCCCACTTACGAATAAAGTTACGAGTGCTCCTTAGATTCTGAGCCAACCACTCTGATGATTCTCTACCTTTCATAAAAACTTGACCTGCTGGATTCCTCATAGCTCCATCCTTAAATCTACTACCTCTACAAGTCATATGATACACGAACCCTTTCCAAGTCTGTATTGTCTCATAACCAGCTAATACGAACCTATTGAATATATCAGAGTCTTCTTTAGATTGGGGAGCATATAAAGGATCGTGCCCACCTATGGATTGAAAGTCATCTTTGTATATTGCCCACGGGGCAAATATTCCATTGCTCGTTTCGAAGTCATCGTTTTTAGTCTTCTCTAATTGTTCATCAACAAACTTTAATAACTCTAACTCCTTAAACTCTTCAGGTTCTATACCAAAATCTTTGAGTATCTTCTCAGGACCATCAGGATGTAGTGGTGGCTCTATGCGTGTAGCTGAAACAACCTTTCCACGCTGTAAATGACGGAGAACTTGTACATCCATACCAGGACAAGCATACATATCCGCATGATATATCATTACGATATCGTTGGTAGCCATATCTACTAATGTGTCATATAGTATTGTGTGTCCTAATCGTTTAGGCCCATAGTTTCTATGTATCTTTACATTCTTATCTTTTTTAGCAATCTTGTTCATCCACATCCATGTTCCATCATCTGAAGCATCATCAGCCCAGCATATTTCGTGTCTGTATCCTAAGTTCTTACGAATACTATTGTAAGACCACTTTAAGTATTTTAGATTGTTTCTGCTTGGTTGTATAAAACTAATTGTTTTCATATAATTCCTCTAATATTTCTGTTATGTGTGGTACAAAGTTTTTCTCATTGTACAAAGAGTTTTGGTAGTTTTCTCTTGATGAGGTACTACACAGTTCGTAAAAATCTTCATCATTTTTTAAGTCTTTTGCATATTGTTTAGCTAATGCTATATCACCATCCTTAACTGTTAGATGGGGGTGTAATTCTTCTTGTGTGTCTAATCCCTCATAACCAATACAAGGTATACCATGAAATGCACAATTCAAAGTAAACGTACCAGCTGCATGTGTTGGCATCAGATGAACTCCATATTTAAATTGACTTAGATTGTTTATCCACTCCACCCAAGTCATATATGGAAAGTGATTAATATCCATCTCATCCTCTCTGTCAATCTTTCTACCCATTGATGGAGCTGATATTGGTGTTTCAAACTCTTGAGCTACAACATACGAATCAAAGCCGCCATACCACCTAACCATATTACCACCAATGATTACCTTATCCTTATCATATGCCTTTGGACTTGGCAAATCACCATAGTTATCAACTAAAGTCTCAGTTCTTGAGGTAATACCCAATTTCTCTGTTAACATTAATGTAGGCATTTTATGTACAGGTTTATTAGTCAATCCTCTGTAGTATCTGACATCTTTTAAATTATGGGCAAATAACATATCAAACTCTGTTAGAGCATTGTACCACCAAATCTGTTGTTCCATTGTATAGTCTTGAAATAACCAATGTGGGCCTTCTTGCATTGATATGGTTTTCTTACATAGCTTTTTTAAATCACCCATCATATCGAACTTCATTAATTGTTCAGTATTCGTTTTAGGTAGAGTTACTATACCAAAGTCAAAGTGATTCTCACCAAAGTGTTGTAGAACTTCTGATATCTGAAAGATAGGGTAGTGTTCAGCTCCTAATGTATACATCGTAGATACATCATTCCTCATATTAGGATTATCTAATCCAACCTTACCTTTCCATCCACCTTCTGTAAACCAAGCTATCTTATACTCCGTCATGCCACACCAATTCCATCATCTCATTGTGAGTCATTTTTTCAGCAGTAGCTGAGTTATAAGCTTCATATAACCTATTGTCTTCTTTATTATCTTCCATCTTAATATGAATATCATCTCCGTGAATATAAGTTTTCTTTATCTCTCTTTTAGATATCAAATCCTCATCTGTTTTCTCACCAGGCCTTTTACCAACTATTTCTATTGGTTTGTCATTAGATACTACTTTAGCTAAATCTAGCATATTCACACATTTCATCTTATACGACTTTACGAACCCACCACCATTTTCTTTAGTAAAGTCTATTGTCCTATTGATTAGATTAGCAGCCTCTTCCTTTGTGAATATCAATCGGTTCATATTAGGATCTGTGAGTTTAAGTTTTAATCCAGCTTCTTTTAACTTTAACCAAAATGGTAATACCGAACCAGCACTATGAGCCACATTAGCAAATCTAGTCAATGCAAATCTATTCTCATCAGTATTGGTATTCATAAAAACTCTTTCCATAATATACTTAGAAGCCCCATAAACACTCTCAGGTAGACAGGCTTTGTCCGTACTGACACCAACTGTGATTGGAACATCGTTTATTATACTAGCTTCTGCTACATTCAAACTACCAATTACATTTACATTGCAACCAGCAATTGGATTTGTTTCCATCAAATCAATGTGTTTCATAGCAGCTGCGTGTACCACCACATCTGGTTTTACATCCTTAAACACCCTAAGTAGTAATGATTTATCCTCTATGTTACCAACATAGCATTTGACTTCAGGATATAATCTATTTAAATTAGTTATATTCTCTTCGTTTCTACTGATACTAATATATTCATTATCATTCTGTGAAATAAGAGCCTTACCTACAGTTCCGGTTCCACCTGTTATTAAAACTTTCATATTTAACTCCTAAATGCCATTTCGTTTTCATAATCCACTTTCATTCGTGGATAAAACTTTCTTTCTATGTATCTGAATATATCTTGGTCTTGTGAACCTTTTGGATAATCTTCTGGTTCACTAGCTAAATAATCTCTGTAGTCATCCATTGTAACTCCTGATGGTGAAGCATACTTCATAGCTTCCTCTACCATTTCTTTTACAAATGAAGTTTTACCGATATAAACACCGCTATTCAAATATCTTCCCTTAGAATTAATAGTATCAACCCAACTCTTAACCTCTGGCATACAATTGTAACCATCTAATGAGTTAGTTGACATAAATAAAGCTTCACATTTATGCGATTTAAATATATCTACAACTCTTTGTGGATTGTCAACAAATATTACATCAATAGCATCTAAACACATAAAATATTCTGTAGTACATTCATTAGAGGTTAGATAGTCATATAGCATCTCAAATTTAAATGTGTTTCTCCAAGGAAGTCTAGCATCCTTTAGAACAACTAAATCTAATCCTAAATACTTTATATTATCTTCTAATATGGATGTTTCTTCATAGCCTGACAGATGTGGTATAATTCTATCTTCTAAAGTGCCTTCGTTTCTACAGGTAACTATTGTCAAATCCGATGGTTGGTTAAACATATTTGGTTTATTTTGAGATTTAAACATTTCAAAAGCTCTCTTAACTATATGACGATCGTGAATGATTGGTTGTCTTATATCCACCCTAACTCCTTCAATTGTTTTTGTAAATTAAACAAATAGTCTTCCCCAGCTCTGTGATTTTTGATGAATCCTCTCTCACCCTCTATACAATACCTACTAACCCTTTTCATATCGGATAACCATCTCGTACCATCAACTGAGTTGCTATCATACAAAAAATCCCTAAAAGTACCTGCATGTGTGTTCCAAGCCTTTATACCATCATAACCAGCACTAGCAGTTTCACCACTACGATTCACAATACCGTAGCCACCATTCTCATACATATTAAATTTGTTATCGGGCAACATATCTATCAGCTCTTTTTTGTAGAAACTAAAAGAACCTCTGGGTGTAAATGCTTTTGGTAAGCTTTCGTTATAACCATTATCTAAAAATAACCAATCGTCTTCTAACTTAACTAACTCTGTATTAAATTGGTGAGCGCCATACTTACTTTCTTCTATTGGTTTATGAACCTCAACACCACCTATAATATCGGTAAATATTTTATCAGATAATATTAGATTGTCATCATGTGTAATCAAAACAAAATCATACTTACTATAATCATAATGTTCAGACCATTGATTGAAGCATTCCATATCACCAATGGTGTTTTCCTCTAACATAAACTTCCAACCAAAATCTTCTATTTGTTTCGTTGTAATTGGATATTCATACATTAGTTGGTCTAGTTGTGTAAGGAAATCATCAGCAGTAGATTCTCTCAACCCATCTTTTTCTTTGATTGTATTTTTATCCTCAGGTGTTCTGTGAGCTACGCAATAGTAATCTATTTTCCAATCATCGGGCACAGTCTGTTGTACCATTTTCTCATAAAAATGTGAACTGAAATGCCAACCAGTTGCTATTACTAATATTTTTCTCAAGAGAAATCTAAATCGTGCTTTTCTGTATTATAGATAGCTGATGCTGAATACTTAACATTACCAGTTAACACTTTGTAGTTTAGGTAATCTTTTATATCGTACATACCTCCACCAATGTGACCGTATGAATCTCTTATTTTTGAACCACCTTCAAAGAATACAACTGAACCATCATCTATTTGTTCTTTGACTCCGTTGTAAAGTTTCAGTAACTTTTCAGATGTGTTATTGATATCAAAAAGCATAAAATCAAATTTCTCTGGCTTCTTTACCCATTCGAAGAAGTCCAAATGATTCAACGTTATGTATTTAGATACACCCCAAGCTTCGTATTCTGCTTGAGTTACAGACCTTTTTCCCCAATAATCATCATCCCATATATCATAAGAATATATGTGTCCATCTATTTTGTTTTCTTCCAAAGACTTAGCCATTGTTATTGTTGTACGGCCTGAACCAGGACCAAATTCTATTATCTTTACTGGTTTTAATTTGGCGACAGAATCATACAATATTGGAAGCCATTCATATTTACCGTGATGTGGATAGCTCATTAAATATACTCCTTTGTTTTGTCAATTATAAATTCCATTTCATTAAATGATAATCTTTCATTCATTGGTAAACTTACAGTTCTTTTTTGTAATTTTTCAGATTTAAGGAGATTGAGGTACGGCTTATCTTTATTGTAAATGGAATTTTTATGTAAAGCTGCGTAATGAATACCACATATTATTCCAACATTTTTCATATTCTTAACAAATCTCTCATTATCTAAAACCTCTATTCTGTACAAGTGTTTACTTGTATTTTTATAACCTAATTCTCTATTATAAGTATCTACTAAATTCTGTAAACTACTTATTTTTTTATCGTAAAGTTCAAAGTTGTTCATTACAATCTTGGCTTGTATAGCACTCATATAAAACTTGTAGCCAGGAAAAGATATACTCCTTTCCCAATTGTTATTAGCAAATGTAGTTCCATTCAAAACAGCTTCTTTCATCCATTTGTATTTTTTGTAATCATCAGTTACAATAACACCACCGTCAGCACCACCTAAAGGTTTCGTTGGATAGTGACTAAACATCATCAAATCATTTGGATTACATTCTTTTGTAAACTGATTTCTTTCTAATTTCTGTGCAGAATCAACCACCTTATATGTTCTGAACTTATG
>Ga0209634_1003068_pt1 | contig 11429 bp, 10 predicted proteins | sample LinPmetageLP40_FD_184043 | JGI IMG/M metagenome (GOLD analysis project Ga0209634, IMG submission 184043) | Marine viral communities from the Pacific Ocean - LP-40 (SPAdes) (version 2) | ecosystem: Environmental > Aquatic > Marine > Oceanic | place: Pacific Ocean | collected 2010-08-26 | reverse complement strand
ACATAGAAATCCTCGGTCTTCAGATTCTCCTAATATTTTTACATTGTCAGAAACGCGTGATGCTATGACTGGGCATTGGTTTATCATCGCCTCACAAATCACATTAGGTAACCCTTCATATATACTAGCCACTATTAGAGCATCTGAATTAGCATACAAATTGGTAATATCAGAAACCTCTCCAAGAAATTCAAATTTTTCATTTATATCTGGATTAAGCTTCAAAAAATCTCCCATTTGTTGTTTCATCGACTTATCTTTATCGCTGATATCATCTCTTCCAGCCCAGGATACGTTTGGAACAAATTTGTTTCGGTCATAAAATATCTGTAATGCTTTGAGCAGCCTAACGCCATTTTTTGGATATGCGACACGCCCTACTACAATTAGTTTAAGTTCTAAACTAGCGTGTATCTTGTTTTTCTTAAATGGAAGAATTATATAGCCGTTCCAAATAGCTGAAACCTTCTTTTTCATACCGGGCAGAGCTTCAATATACTCAGACTGAGTTATACTATTACAAATTACATGGCTAGAAAAATAATTTGCAAGATTTGCTAAAAATCGTCTTATTTTGGTTTCGGCTTCATTGGTTATGCTCATTTCGCAAGATATATGTTTCAATTTTCTATTAAATCTAGCTGCTATAAAGCAATATATGTTAGCGGCTGGCAAAAAACTTATTACTGTATCTGCTGCGGACATTGATGTTCTTAATGCTTTGACGATCTTCCAGCTAAAACCCAAATGAATATTCCTTGGTAAGGATTCAATCACTATTCCTGGGGTTAGATAGTCTTTAAAGAAATTTGAATCTGGTCTATACAAAAATATAGTGACTTTATTGGAACGTAGTAACCCATTCGCAATATTGACTATTTGTCGTTGGGCACCGCCAGATCCAAGGTTGTCGATAACAATCAATATTCTCAGTGAAGATCTCCATCTTTTATTTTTTTGTATTCATCTTCGAAATATTGGATGACAGGAATAAATTTAATATTTCCAACTATCGATAATAAATTATCAGTACAAGCACAAGAGAAAGCTATCTCTTTGCGCCTCAAATCAGCCGTAAGAAGCTTTATGCCAAAGACTTTTTCAGCTGCTTCAATTACAGCCCTTACAGGGGTCTTAGAACCAGTGCCAATATTCACAATCGAGTTAGATTCAGATATTAATAAACGCTTATATATTTCAACAACATCTGAAATATGAATAAAGTCACGAAGTGATTCTCCGTTATTAATTAATGTAAAAAATCTTTTTTGTGAAATTGAACGACCTATGGATGAAACAACTGAAAAATTATCTAACCCACCATACATATTAAATATTCGCACTATCTGTAATTTAATCGAGGTATCTTCAAGATGTTCTTTGATAAACAACTCAGATGAGAACTTTAGGCTAGCATATAAACTAGTTATATTAATTGGATCGATTTCTTTTGCATTTAGGTTTTCTCCATAAACTGCAGATGAACTTGTGAAAATGACTTTATCAATCAAGTGCTCTAGTTTTAAACATACAGAAACAAACTGGGATAAAATTTCAAATGAATATTTAGCGTAAGCCTCTGGTTGATCCCTTTTTGCTAACAAAGAGCTCTTATAGCTAACATTATAAATTATAGACGATTTTCCAGCTTGCTTTAGTAACTTAATAAGATCTTTTACATCATTGCTGGGAATAATCTGAGCTCGAGGAATAGATTTTTTTAGATTTTTAGATAAATTCGCGCGGCTTCCAATAATAAAAATATTTTTATTCATTTTATTTGAACTATTTATTAATTTAAAATTTTTCTTTTTTTGTCTGCATTTTGTATCCATAGCCCAATTATGAGAGCTAAAAATATCCACCAGTCTTTAATAGTGTAAACATTTAATGTCATCGAAGCCAAACCAACCGTTGGTCCAAAGCATAAAATTACATACATCACATTGCTATTTAAAGACCACACCCCGAATTTTTTTAATTTAAATAAGGCAAGTATAAAAGGGGTCAATAGTACAAGTAATCCAATTATTCCACTCAAAATATATACGTGAATAAATAAGTTATGTGGCGAATTCGCGTTAGTCAAAAAACTCGCTATTCTCTCGTAATTATCGGTTCCGATACCAAAGAATATATTTTCTTCCAACAAGTCATATACAAGCTTCCAGCTAGATAATCTTCCACCTAGATTCATCAAGGAATCATTTTGCAAAAATACATTGAAATAGGTACCATCATTTTTTAGATATTTATAATTCCCGTCCTCTTCTATAACCTTTAATGTTATAAACTTCTTCAGATGTTTAGTTTCTTTATCAAACAAATCGTCTATATATGTTTTTTTAGGATCAATTATTTTGCGGCAGGGTATATTTTTTTGCGCCGAATACCAACTTATAATATTAGTTGAAAAAATATTCATCACTCTATTCGAGCAATAAGATCCACTAAAACTATAAGTAGTTAAATCCTTTAATTTATTCAAATTGTTTAAAGATTTTTCTGCTTGTTCTCTTGTTGTTGATTTAAGTTTATATATTTTAAGTGGTAATAGTGGATATTCAAGGGTTTTTAATAGCTCTTTGGTTCTAAGTACTCTCTCAGATTCAAGGGTTTTTAATGGCTCTTTGGTTCTAAGTACTCTCTCAGATTCAAGGGTTTTTAATAGCTCTTTGGTTCTAAGTACTCTCTCAGATTCAAGGGTTTTTAATAGCTCTTTGGTTCTAAGTGCTCTCTCAGATTCAAGGGTTTTTAATAGCTCTTTGGTTCTAAGTACTCTCTCAGATTCAAGGGTTTTTAATGGCTCTCTGGCAGAGGTTAATTTTGCAAGATCACGAGCTTTGTTTAGGAATTTTCGATGATTATAATTTTTTACCAAAATTTCTGTCGAGGCTTTCACATCTGTATTTTTTGGTTGACGGTCATTAATTTTATAATCTACTTGATTTACCTCAACATGACCGACATCTATTATATCGGTTAGCTTATCCCTAAGAGTGCTATAGTTTCCCCCTATAGGTATGGTTTTACTATCGTAAAGAATTACTCCAGATATGACTATCAAGGAAGATAAAAAAACTAACAGCATTGATTTTATATGCGTACCTTTTAAATAAAAATATACAGATAAAACCAAAAATAAAACGAAAATACCTAAAATGGAGCCCCTATTCGATGTGTAAGTAATGCCATAAGACATAAAAATTATTGTAAAAAATAGTAAGCAGCACCTTATCGGTCTATTTTTCTTTAAATTATGTGCTAATAGATAGATAGACAGACTAATTGCGCATAGAAATCCATATGCTACGTCATTTGGAGAACGATTAAAAACGCTGAATGAGTTATCGATCGTTATATCGAGGTATCCATCTTCCAAAACTCGGTAATAATAATCAAAATATTCTAGTTGCGGCCTAGAAATAAAAATCAGGCATGTGATTATCTGACCTAAAATATAAGAGATACCCAAAGCTGCAATAAAGTTATCTTTTCCATAACGGATAACCGTAATCAGAATACATAAGATCAATAGATTTAAGAAAGATTGAATATGAATTCTATAATAATCGAAAAGAGCGGACTTATTAATTCCGATATCAATAAAAAAGATAGTTACTAAAATTAATAAAGGCCAATACGTAAATAAATCTTTCCTGGGTTTTGAAAAAAAACTAGCTACAAATATTAAAGTCAAAACGATAGCTACGAAGTAACTAGCTGTATGGCTGGTACCTATTATAATGATTTGAAAAGGAACAGAAAAAACATACAAACACACACATGCTTGTAGGGCTTGATCATCGAATTGTCTTAAAATTCCGTTAATATATTCTGGAAGCCGAGTCATAAATTTAATTTTTGTATAATTGATTGAATTTTTTTTAAATAAACTACAATTTTAATTTGAAGAGACTATTTCTTAGTTAACAAAAAGTATACCTAAAGACAGATCAGCCTATCTTGATGCAATAATTTGTTGTTTTTCTTGTACTGTAATTTTTTCTTCTTAACTATATTTGTAAAACTTAATTTTATTACCAAAAGTACCTGATGTTTCTCCGAAGCAAATTAAACCAAGGCTATCAAGCACGCTCTCATCTATGGGGTTATTATAAATTAGCGTAAACTCTGGTTGCTGTTCCATCATCAATAAAACTGTCTCTTTTAAAGTATTTATATCGAAAGGATTATACAGATAAAAAAAATTATATAGCCCGTATTGAGAAAATTTAGTGGAATTTTGACAAAATATTTGAGTTTTTTTTAGATTTAATTTTATAATATTAGCATTTGCAATATTAACTAATTCTTTGGATATCTCAATTCCATCAATACGCGCAAAAGGAAATCTATAGAAAGTATTCATGGCCCCACCCTTTCCACTTCCTATATCTAGGATGCTATCTGTAGGTTTTATATCTAGTTTTGAGAATGCAGCCCAAAGTTCACTACCACCTGATGAAGATCCACGAAAAACTTTTTTGGGATCCAGCACAAGCTCCCTAACAGGGGTTATTTTAGTGAACTCAATACCTCTTAATTTTTCTAGGACCAATTTTAGTCTATGGATCAATTTGTATTTGAGCACTTTAAATTCTACCTAATATTTTATTTAATAGTAAAAAAATTTTCCCTAACGATGAGTTAGAAATTAAGAAATTGTTAGTTGTAGTTATATTTTTGGTAAAGCCGAGCTTAAACTTATTAATTCCATCTAAGCTTTTTTCAAAAATATCAACTCCACCTAAATCATATTCAAGATAATCCATTTCTTTAGCTGAAACTATATCCTTAAAATGTAGTAATTTATTTGCTCTCACAATTAATTTTAAATCATCTTTATCTTCACTAAGTAATGATGCGCTGTACAAAAGGCGGAGTTTTTTTGTATTTTTAAGGTAAAGATGAAATGCAATATACCTGTCTTCGTGTTTTGCATGAGAAATAATAATATTTTCCTTTAATCTCTTTAGCTTTGAAAAATCTGCATTTGGAATAGATTTTTTAGTGGAAAAAAAAGTGTAAAAATCCTTAAAGTCTGACATCATATTCTCGCATACATTTTGCTCAAAACTAGTAACAATATTATAATTTTTAATAGCGTCTTTGATTTCATTGCGTAGTGATTTTCTAAAATTTCTATCGATTTCTGCAATATCCTCCGTTAAGTCTATAACGGGCGATGTAAATTTAGTATTTGATGGTCCAACCTCTTTACACTGAGAATAACGAACAATATCTGCATTTGATTTTACAATCTTTTCTGCAAAATATATATTTTCGATATCTAAAAAAAATTTTTTGTACCTGTCTCTTATCATGTTCATCTTTTTTTGAGTTAACTTTAACGTATTGGAATAATATTCATCTATATTGATTAATGAGTTGCCTTAATCTCCAATGACCCCAAAATATGTATTTATATAAAATTGAATATAGATCTAAGGATTTTTTTTCTTTTAATGCATCGGTTATTGAAATAAAATTTTCTGAAAAATGCTTATGGGCAAGATTCATTCTAAGAGTGGAAAACTGCTCACTAGTCATAGAATTAGGATGAAGGCATATTGTCCATATTCCTGAGGGCCTCCACTTTGGCCACCAAAGCTGTTGAGGGATGAATGTTATGTCTTCGTCTGTGAATGGGAAGCAAGCAATACCGTCACTCACTATCCTAATTGGTGTAGATTTTTTTAGAGCCTTTAGTGTGTTATTGTCAAATGAGTGGCTTGGAGCAATCCAGGCTGTAGGACGAATATCATGTCTAAGAAATTCAGTGTAACCTTTTTCAATTAAATCAGTTTGTTTTTGTAAATCATAACCTGCAAATTCAGATCGGTCATGAAAGGGTAAAAGGAGGTTTTCTTTTTTGATATCATGGTATGTGTGTCGATATCCATGCTGGGCAATAGTCCAACCTTTTTTCTCCCAGTTTTTTACCTTCTTCCAAAAATTTTTATTTTCTTTGTCAAAATGTAGGCTTGTATCACTATTACATGGAATAACTGCAACTATAGGCTTAATATCAAAATCTTTGAGCAGCCTTTCTATCGCAGACCATTTCGACTCATCTTGGGTCTCACATGCATCATCTAATCGAATTAAATATTTTGCTTTACTCATTATCATTTTTTTGAGGAAGCCTGAAATTGATTTATTCATAATTGATTTTTTAGCTTTAATTTTTTTTACCATAGCTAAAGGGATTTAATTTTTTCTAGCTTAATAAGTTTCTTTTGCCTCATATTTTCAGCAATAACGTACAAATCCCAAACAGGTATATTTAATTTTTCAGCTATTTCAACTAATGAATTTTTTCCATCGCACCAGCTCAAGAAACTCATCGTTAATCTAACTGAGGGGGGTCGCCTTTTACCCTCTGTGACAGACGGATATAAGTCTCGCTTACTCATCATTGGCTCACAAGTAATAGTAGCGACCGGATAACAATGATTTTCTATGGCTTCAATCAACTTTTGGTTCACATTAAATCCTCCCAAAAGACCATCCGCCGTTACAACCCCTCCTATTGTGTCCAGAGATGTATGGTATTCTGGATATTCTGTATGCTTTGACCTCATGAGCGATATAAAAGGTAAATCTACATTTGGGGCACAATATTGTCGCTCATCACTACCCCTATCGCTCCAATCATATATTTTGTGCGTTGGGCTAACCTGTTTTATTACATGAGCTGCAAGCCTGTCTGTAGTAGTGTTACCATACTTTGAGTGCAATATTGAATATGTGCGATTGTCTCCAACACAAGTAAAGTTTAAGCCCGAAATAACTTTTTCTTTAAGTTTAGACAGATTTTTACTTAGGTAATATATAGACCCAATTGTTTCTGGAACAAAAATTGCTCTAATAGAATATTTAGGTTTTACGTCCCTTTCTTGAAGCCACTTTAGTATATATGTTAGAACTGATGGACCAGAGACTTCGTTATTAGCCATTGAGGGATGACAAATGTAGGTCGACATAAATATCTCTTTGTCGGACTCTCCTTTTATTAAAACCTCACCATAAGTCATAGACCCCTTAAATAATTTTGTTTTAATTACAACTTTATACACCCCATTTTTTAATTTTGTTCTATCATTCCTTGAAATACAAAAACCCCATGACTTATCGTAATAGCTAGTAACATATGGTATGGCTTCTGACATTTCTTCATTTGAATATAAATGATCGTTAAGATCTTCAAGTGTTAAGCTTCCCTCAAATGGAACACTGTATCCAACAAGGCTTAAATTATTGCAGCTATAGTCACAAATTTTATCTCCATCTGGGGTTAATATATAAGCTTCCTCGACTTTCCATTCATCAGGAACTGTCCAATCAAATGCAGTAGTTCCAGACTCAACCTCATATATTTTTAGGTTAGAAATATATTCTTTTAAAATCTGAAGTGTCTGACGGTTTCCATCTCCTGTAAGCGATCTATTTAAAGGAAATATTCTTTTAGCCAGATTTAACAGCTCATTTCCGAGTTTACTTTTCTTCAGATTTAGCATTTAGAATCCTCAGTAAAAACTTCCATACAAAAATGGGACCTCAGTAAAAGTTGACCCAAATACTTCAGCATATCTCGACAAAGATGATCGATCTCCAACTAAATTTTTTTTATCTAACATCATTTCTAATTCAATTATTGTCTCTTTATTACACACTATAGATTCACTGAAACCAAGATCAACCAAAGATTTCGTGAAATATTGAATTACTGAAGGACTGTAGCTAAATGCCGGATGTAATTTTAAGGCAAATGGTTGATTTGAGCCTTCAGCTAATTTAACTATCGCATTTTTCCATTCATTTTTAGGCAATCGAGCCGGAGTTGGCATTAGTAGGATATTTTTATATTCCATCAAAAATGGTGAATATTTTTTTTTGACGTTCTCAAACGATTTAATTTTATATTTCTTATCATCAGGAACGGATGGGAATGATTTCTCACTTATACCAATCCAAAGTAAACCATCATCACGCCAATAATCGGTAGCTTCATGAAAGCCAATTTTATGCCTGGGGATACTTTTGTAGCTTGGCGATGATGAAAATAATGGGAAGTTTTTATATGTCTGATCACCCTCTTCCATATAAATATGACCCGCACATAAATTCGATTTAATAACCTCTGAAGAAACACCATCAAGCCATGCACTATAAAAAATAAATGGATTTTTTTGTGATTCCACTAGCCTGCGGGTAACAGCGCTATAACTGAGAAATTTTATCGAAAAACGATCTCCGATCTTTTCAAAAATACCCCTATAGGAGGATTTTGCCTTCATGTCTGAGAATAATTTACTGGAAAAACCGTGAGTAAATATAATTTGTACTTCATCATCCTTGAGTGACTGCTCATGAATATATTCATAAGCAACGATTGCAACCATCGGGTTTGTTACTAGAAAAATATTTAGTATGCTTTTTTTTGAACTCATTTAACCTTATATCCTGTGTATTTCAATATAGTTGACCCTTAATCAGTGCATAGGGATTTTCATGAAGCAAACTGCTTCCTAGATTGAAGCAATCTCTTGCTCCTATCGACATGATAGGGAATCGACCAACACTTCCGACTTTAAGTAACCCCTGCTTATCTGCTATCTCCTCTAATAACTTAGTATCCATTTTAGTCTCATCGGAAAGATCTCTCACAAAATAAGTGGTGATGACTGGACTTAACTTATCTCCATCCACGATGTTTCCTTTAAATTTTTTCATGTGACGGTATTTCACCCTATGGGTTTGCTCTATATAGTGTATATAGGTCAATCTAAGAAGGTTGCCTAATCCAAGAGTCATTATTTTTGCATTCAATGATCTAAGTAAATCAAAGCAAGTATTTTTACCAAAGCAGTCATGGATATTAGTATTTATAAATTTATCAGTATTTTTTCCAAAAGATGCAACACTGAAAATAGGGTGTCGAGAGCGCTTTACTTTCGGATAGAGCCTAAACGCTTCACTAAATAGCCCAACCTCGCTTGGGGTAAAAGTAGGATCAAAATCCAGACCCCTGGTTAAGCTATATGAAAAAGTTGGCACAATAACTGTTCCTTCTGGACCAATGTATTCTAAAATTTTAGAGATAAGATGATTGAGCCTTAATTCTGGCTGGATCGATCTATATTGTGATGCAACACCAGCGTCACCGTGAATCATCAAAATATCTCCAGGATAGACGCCAACTGATTCAAGCGAACTTGCTATGTCTAATTCAAGCATCTCGTTCATTCAAAGTTTCGGCAATCTGAGCAAGTGACTTTATTTTTGTGATTTCATCCATTGTAAACCTGATTTCGAAATGTTCTTCAATAGCTAGCAGTAAGTTGAAATTACCTAATGAATCCCATTCCTTGAAACTACCCATTTCCAGTCCTTTGGAGTCTTCAGGTAAGGTTGTGGCAGGAAAAACATCGGATAATATGCCAAATAAATCATTTTCTGTAAGTTTTTTCATTAAACATCCTTAAATAAATTCATGTTAGGAATCCTCGCGCTTACTAACTGTAAGCTATAAGTGATTCCTTTTATCAGATAACCTTTACTGGAAAATTTTTTTAGAAGTTCAGGCTTTATTTCAGTCTCTTTAAAATCGTTCTCTTCAAAGAAGTTTTGAGCAGCTTCATTACGACCTGAAATAATAAATTCACCAATAATATTCTTTGTTCCTTTTGGCTGACACCGCCTAATTATTTCAGAAAGCATCCAGGATTCTAGATATCTACCTAATACGCGACAACTCAACAAAAATGTATCAATAAAGATAGTTTCTTTATCTATAGACTTCAAACAAACGAGTCCAACAATGCCGTGGTCGCCATATATGTCTTTGAGGCTAACCATAAAAGAAAAATCTTTATCATCTTCCGAAAAATTCTTTATTTTTGCTATCGTATGTCTCTCTGTTCTGACATTAAATTGATTTGTTTTCTGGCATAACTGCACTGCTCTGCTAATAGTTAATTCATTAACATTGGATGCCGATGGGGAAAGATTAATTGTTTCAAGATAACTTCGCATATCATCCACATTTTTAGTAGCCTGAACGAACTGGGCTCTAGCTTTATATTGATAGATTTTATTTTTGTCACTCGAACTTGAGACAAGCTTAGAAAAACAGTGGAGCTCTCTCAAATATTTTGGCCAATCCCAAATATTTTCAGGTATATCGATAGTTAGCACGTCTGGCAATAATACTTTCATCTGTTCTCTTTCAAGCGGATTATCATCCCAAAAAGCAAAGCTATTTACGTTTAAACCAAGCTCTTCAGACAGCTCTATGATATTTTTTGATTTTTCGTTCCAGTTTATTCTCCATGCAACTATATGCTCCCTTCGAAGAACCATTGAAGGATGATTATCAAATACTTTCCATACTTCAGCTTCATTATTCTTGCTAGCTAAAACTAATAAAACTCCCTGATTACTTAACTTTACTAAATCTTTTTGGAAATCGATGAAAGCTGAGCCAATACCATCTTGGCCTATAGCTAATGAACCAACGTCATCCTCGCCCACAACACCACCCCATATTGTGTTATCACAATCAAGAACTAATACCTTATAAGACGGCTCAGTATGTCGTAGGAGAATCTCTTCTGTGTATTTAGCTATTTGATAGAGCCCATGAGATGAAAAATGACAATGGGATAAATACCAATTTCTTTGATCGAAAGCCTTATCAATACCTAGTCTAGAAAACTGATGATCTAAATCTATAAAATAAAAATCTATGAACTCTAATGCTAATTCTTCAAACTGGTTAAGTAGTTGTGAATAAATTTTTTGCTTAACATTTATTTCTTTCGCGTCTCGTACAACCTGAAAATCTTTACCGGAACAAATTCCCACTATTGTTGCATCATTGGAAGATGACAATCGATTTCTTAAAGGGGTTAGTATTGATGCGATTAAATCTTTTGACTTATCATGATTTAGTGAATCGAATTCAATAAACTCCGATAAATTTATTGTAATTGAAACTAATGAATCTGGATTGGACTGGATTAACGCTCCACTCCAATCTCCATATTCAGAATATGCTAGATCATACAAACTTTGAAGTTTGGCCCATGCTTTGTGGTTTGGTATCAAAAATGATGATCCAGATAAAACCAATTTTTTCATATATTATTTATTGCTAGTGTATTCAAGTTTTAGAAGTAGGCAGATACTAATATTATTTTTTTAATTAACATTAAACTGCGATGAAAATTTTAATTGGTGGCTATCTTCTGTTGACATCTCAATAGAAGATACCTTCTCACCAAATAAGTGGTGCTCTTTTAATACATCCCACCATGTGGCTATAATTGAGCCATTAAAACTATACAGTCGTTCTCGATCATACATTAAATCTTGAAACCGACCAGGATTGAGAAGTTCCAAACCAGTTGCTCTATATATGA
>Ga0209634_1003067_pt1 | contig 11432 bp, 21 predicted proteins | sample LinPmetageLP40_FD_184043 | JGI IMG/M metagenome (GOLD analysis project Ga0209634, IMG submission 184043) | Marine viral communities from the Pacific Ocean - LP-40 (SPAdes) (version 2) | ecosystem: Environmental > Aquatic > Marine > Oceanic | place: Pacific Ocean | collected 2010-08-26 | reverse complement strand
TATCAAACCCTCTCTTGGTTGTTCCATTCTCATGTCTTCCATGATTTTCTCCTATACTGCAAATACAATAAATGCTCCAAGTAAATTTATCATAATAAAAATAAATGCAAATAACATTTGACCCATTGTTTCTCTAAATTCTTCTCGTTGTTTATTTCTTCTATTCCTATACTGCAAAACTTTCTCCACAACCACATGATGCAGTTGCATTAGGATTTATAACTTTTAGATATGAACCACCTAATTCTTTTACATAATCTACTGTACAACCAAAAACGTACATTTCTGCTATAGGGTCTAGAACCAGTAAATCATCAATTGGTTTACCCCATTTGACATCTGGCCAGTTCTTTTTGTAATCCCAGACGTATGTAAATCCAGAACAACCACCACCTTTTACACCAAGTGTAATATGGTCATCATTTGCAATACTACTTAGGTATTCTCTTGCATTGTCTGTAAGTTGAATCATAACCACCCCATTGCTAGTTTAGTATCATAAGGTACACTTTCCATAGTAAATGGTGGGTCAAAAGTACAGTTTACTATACAATCTTTAGCACCAGTATTATTTAGTCCAGCTTGTTTTATGTTTTCACTTATCTCATCTGCCATAGGACAAAACACACTTGTAAGTGTGTGTGTTATAGTAACAACCTTTTCTACAATCTCTATATCGTATATCAATCCTAGATGTATGACAGAAATAGTCGGCATCTCTGGGTCATATACTTCTTCAAGATTCTTTACAATCTTTTCTGACATTTCATTATGTTCTTCTGGCGTCATTCGTAATACTCCATACTTACACCATTCTGTTCTTTAGTTACTTTTCGTAGACCATTTTGTGGCTGACCAACTGTAGTCTTGATTGCATTTTTAGGTACTTTGTTTTTTCTTGCAAGTGCTCGTTTACGTTTATCATTATATTCTGCAAAACTTATGTTTGCAGAAACAAGTAATAATACAGCTAGAGGGTCAAATACAAATACTAGTATTAGTATAACTGCACGAACCGCGGTGTCTATGTAATCTAATGCGTTATCTCCATACACTATTGCTGATATGTATTTGATAGGCCCTATCTCTACCTCAAAACTATTTATTTGTAATTGATACTCAGCTCTTTCTTCTAAAAATAAATCTATTCGTTCTTGTGATTTATTAATTAGACTTACTAATTCTTTTCTTTCTGGCTCTTGTTTATCTCTTTTTTCTAGACCTTTTGAAACTGCACCCAAATCAAGATATTTGTTTAATGCTGTATCTAAATTTAATAATTGTTTTTCGTATCTTATAATAGTATTACGTTGTGTTTGTATACGATTATCAACTCTTTCAACTTTTAGATATATCTCTGCAACATCTTTTCCTTGATCTATGTGTGCTTTAGACAGATAACCAAAAATACCCATGCTCGTTATGAACATGAGTACTATGACAGCGATTGTAAGATAAGACTTGAGTAAGAAAGGAACTTTCTTCCAGTTCTGATATAACCAGCTCGCTGTAACTAGTTTACCAATTTCTAATACAATTCCCATTACTGCAATAGATAATGCAGATGCAGAGAATATGGCCATAAGACCTACGATTGAGTAAAAGGCCGCAACTGCGCTAATTGCTAGTGCAGTCAATAATGTAAATAATGCTAATATCATTTACTTATTTAGTCGGTCATTTAACTTCCTTACTAAAGTACCGATTACATTATTCCAATAGTTCCACGCCCATGAATCTAATTTAGACATATCTCTTGCAGAGTAAGCGTTTTCTATTCTTCGTTCCTCTAGTTCATACATTACACCTTTTCCCAACCAACTCTAACACATTTGTACTTGGTGTTACCAATCAATACAAAGTCATCAGTTGAAGTAGACCTACAAGTTGGTTTATCACCAACATATTCTACTCCATCATTACACCACCATGCTTCATCAATGGTGTTAGTCTTCATAAATGCTTCTTCACACTTTTCTAAATCAGACAATGTTTTATCTACCATTACAAATGCAACTGTATGTGGGGTTTCCTCATATCCAGCGTGTATAACTGCAACCTTTTCCATAAAGGTTTTCTCATATTCTTTCATCAATGCATCATTCATATCACCCAAACTCCTTTTCTACGACACCAAAATTCTCATTAAAACCACCATCTTCGATAGGTGTATCAAGACAGACTTGTGCCTGTTCTTGAGTCATATATTCTGTGAACCTATCATAAGGTTCAATACCATATTCAGCCTTACAGACCTTACCGACATACCAACCAGCGGCAGACGCCATCACGATTGGTTCTGAAACTTCTGCAATTTCTCCATACATATCAATTGTGTTGAACTCGATATCTTTAATGTTTTTTAATGTTTTCATAATTATTTCTTTCTCTCTATTTTACTATTAATACTACCATATAATTTACACAATGTCAAGGACATTATGCAACTTTCTTATAAGCTTTATTCCACTTACCAATATTGATATCTGTGTAATGTGACCTATCAAAATAGTCAACCATTGCATTATCATTATTGTAGTACTTCGTACCTTTCATTTCAACAAGCAATTCAGTCAAAAACTTTTTTGCAACACCCTCATAATGTTCGTGTATCCAATACACATTAACTTGGTCGTGGTCATCTCTCATATTGAAATCAATAGGCCCAGACTGTATGTTGACAACTAAACTTGAGTGATGTCTAACAGCAATAGTACCTTTCATGTTATACTTTTTAAGAACCTTTTTTATACCGATTGAAAGTTCTTTTTTATCGGTCTGTGAAACATAAGCCATTTATTTTTCTCTCTCTTGATTGTTTATACTTATAGTATATACTAAAAAAGAGGGTTTGTCAATACCCCCTCTGTAACCCTTACTCACTAACGATTGTAGAGGAGGGTTGTTTTTTGTGATTTTGTTATTATTGCAAAACAGCCGAATCACCTATGCAGCTTCTAACATTGCAAGTGGTACATTATAAAGACGTAGTGATTTATTAGAAAGCTTCATCTCAACAAGAGCTTTCTTGATATTGACTTTCTTGACAACACCAGCAGTTCTTTTAGTCTTTTGAACAACCCATACTTTAGAACCTACCTTAATAGATTGTTTTGCATTATGAACTTTGACTTCATTAACCATATCTTTAACTTGGTTAAGCTCTTCAATTGACATTGTTTTCAATTGGGGTAAAACACCCATAACTTTTTGTGAATAATACATTATATAACTCCCTTTAATTTTAATGTTGCTTCTATTTCTTTTACCATGACATATCTTTTGATAAGATTCTTTTTGATAGTTTCATTGACATTTATTGCATCTGCCATTTTTATCTTGTGAGGTAATGTTCTAAGAAGTATTCTTACCATTTCTTTTGTATCACCTTTTAAGATATTATCTTTTAATCTGGCGACTGAAATCATTTTACTCATTTTTCTCTCTCTCTTTATTGTTTATACTTAGAGTATATACGAAAAAAGGGGGTTTGTCAACCCCCCTTCTGTAATCCTTGCTGACCCTATATTACAGAGAATCAGTATTTTTATAAAATTTAAGACTTAGCCGAATCACCCAGTCTTTCTTGTAAACTTTTTGAAACCACCTTTTTCGATTTCTGCAGCTCTTTCTGGATCAATGGTTTGTCTTTTACCACCACTACGACCTTTTCCTAATACACCACTTCCACCAGAGTTCTTTTTCAATGCAAGTTCTTGTGCCATCCAATTCAGGCCAGTTGTGTTTTGAACCTTTCTCTTTGCAAGTGACTTTACTTGTTTAAATACTGGTGTCATCACATCTTCTGTTGAATCATTGTTATCGACTACCATAAAGTTTCGTCTAAAGTATTGACTAAACTTACCAATATTTTTTTGTACATTACTCCAAGATTGTGTAACAATTGAATTAGGTAACTTTCTTGGTCTTTTTGCATTTCTTTCAAGTGCAGTATCAAGAGAAGTGTTAACAAAAATCATATGTACGTCATAACCAAATTGTTTTAATTTAGTTGCTTGGTTTGTAATCTTATCATAGTCTTGTCCAGTTCCATCAATAATGAGTCCAAGTCTACCCTCTATGTAGTTTGCTTGTCTACCAGAAGTAACTTTTTTTGCTTTAGCTCTTATGGTATCTCTTACTTCTGGGTCTAATTCTCTTATGTCAAGACTCATACCAGCATCTTTAAGCTTTTTTTCAAAGACTTCATCAGAATTGACAACTCTAAAACCCATACCACCAGCACCTCGTGCTATAACGTAGGACTTACCACTTCCTGGCCCACCTGCAAGGAAAAACGCTTTAAGTATGTTGGGGTCGTAAACTCCCTCTTGTAAATCTTGGAATGTTTTCATTTTTAATTCTCTCTATAGTTTCTAATATATATTTATCATTTTCCGTCATTGGTTCTACTGTCCTATCTCTGTTAATAAAGGTGTTCATTTTCTTTAATTTGAGTTTAGTTTTTAACATTGGCATATATGCCTCCTATTTTAAATGATTGTCATAATGTATTGTCTATAGAGTCTCCTTTCTGTTTTAAGTAATATCGTTTACTGTTGCATTGCCTTGTGATTTTACTTCACCGACATCTGCAATTATTTCTAGTGATTCTGGTAATGAGTCTTTTGATAAAATCATGGCTATCTGATGATTCCTTGTTGGTGGAGAAAATGTGTGTCTTAGTTTTGTAACTAAATATCTTCCAGATACATATTTATCTCTTTCGCTAACTCCATGTTTTTTCCCTGTTCCTACAAAATTCAAATCCACCATATCTCCAGCTGCTAGTCTTGTAGTACCATGTACTGTAATAGCTACAGTTCTACCATAGTTTAGTTCATGTAGTCTTGCATTCTTTTGAAGTAATGTTTCATTAATTTTATTTGCACTAACACCATTATTAGTATTATTTGAGTCCGCATACTGTGCATTTACAGTGCCATTTGTGCTTGTTGGGTGTACATAAATTCTTGAGTCAGTAAAGTCACCTAAGTTTTCATTATATTTTGGATTTGAATCAATTCTTGCGTGTTTATCAAAATCTTCAAAATACCCATAGGTATTCACATTGAAAGATTTATTATGTATATTGTAAGAAATAAGCTTCCCCCCTAGTAGACCACCTCTAGAGTCCATCAAAGAATCATTACTACCTTTAATCTCATAATTCACAACTCTGTCATAGACTTCTTGGAGTCCACCAAAAGCTTGTTCATCTGGAGAAACATCTCCATTATTATATGAGCCCTTACTAGCCAAACTATATAGGTTTTGTAGAGTTCTAAAATTATATCCTCTGGTAGTTTCATAAAATAAATAATGAGGATTACCATCAGTTTTACTTTTACATTCTCTCATAAGCTTTGTTATAAAATCAAATGGTCTTTGATTAGGAACGATTATATTTCTTACACCAGCTGTAATTTCTTTATTAATTGTTTTATTACTATTAATGTATCTAGAGTCTGTTAAAATATTCTCAACTATACTAGATGGTGTGTCTGTATAACTTTTTGAAACTCTTACACGATTATTTTTTAATAGTTCTTGAGAACAGAACTCCATAGTATAAGATACAGCGCCAGTAGAAATATCTGAAGCGGAGCTAAGATTATATATCGCTAATGCATTTTCTGTAAAATCAATTACAGTATCTTCACCTTTAAGAGTAGGTGTAGTTATTTTCATTAACAACTGTTCTTGACCTATGAATGGCATATTTTCTTGTAAATTATTTACGTCTGCAACAACAAGTTGACCAGTTAACGAATGGTTTAAAATATCTTCAAATATGTTAATTTCAAGACAGGCCTGACTTATATTTACTGCAACACCAGAAGATGCTATTATTTCTAAGTGGTCTAAGTTAAACTCACCAGCATACTGTAAATCTGCCATTAGATACTCGTTTCATTCATTAATGTAATGTATTCCTCTACAAAATCTTCTACATATTTTGGGTCTAGTAATCTTATCTTTCTTCTTTCATCTTGTAAAGATTCTTCATATTCTCTATTTGTTATAGTTGTTGCTGATGCATAAAAACTTGTATCTCCACTATATAATGCAGAGTTTTTGTATACCTCTATTTTTGTGTCTGTATCTCCAGATGATTGAGCTATTTCATAATGATGAACACCATCTACATTAGATGTACCATTATCATTAACATACTTGTCATTTATAAATTGTAAGAACTGTGCATATGACATAGGCCATTGATGATACCTATCTGTTATGTTATTTACTAATAAGACAATCCAATGAAGTTCTGAATCATTATATAATTTATGTGCAATTATCTCTGGTGTTTCACCCTCTTTGATGTCATAGGTATCAAATAATAAAGTATTAGTTTTTAGTTTTGTACGAATAGCAACTCTACGCAAAAGGTTAGTAACAACTTTAGGATTACCAACACCAACAGAGTCGTATTGTATTTTAGGTATTGTTTCAAAATACATAATTAAAACCCTTCTTGTACTTTTTCTCTAGTTACTAAATCTAGCTCTTTGAATTGTAGTGTAATTGATGTTTCTACTGGCGGAGCTCCATCACCATCAACTCCAGAATATGTTCTATATTTATCTCCACCATAACTTACTGACATATTTTCTAGAACACAAGTTCCTATTTTGTGAAGATAATCATTTTCACCACCTTGATACATATATCTTATGTCAAAGGTATTTGGAACAATCATTCTTCTACCCTGTTCAGATCCGCTACTAAATTCTGGTAACATATTAGATTTAAACATAAAAATAATATTTCTTATTTCATCTGCTTCAGCTTTACTTTTAGGTATCATTTTAAATGTATATTGAAATGACCTTTTACTAACACCCTTGAATGCAAGTTCTAGTCTATCTGATATAATCTCACCAGTTTGCATACCTTGTACTTCTCTAAGACCACCAAATCCTGGCAAAGCACCAAGTGTGTTCTGTAATAATAGTGTAAGAGCTGTAGGTAAACCTTCTGTTAACCCTCGTCTAAGTGCATCTCTACCACTTCTTGTTTGTAGTCTACTATTAAATGCCTCAAGTGCTTCATTTGTTATTAAGCCAATACCTGTATCAGTATACTCAGCATTATAAGTTGACTGTACTTGTGCTGGCATATACATTGTTATTGCAGTACTAATTCTTTTGGTAGGAGCTCTTGTTACTATAATTGGTTGTTTTGCTCTGACTGTAGCTGCTTGAGTGTCATTTGAATACATTCCAGTTGGTGCATTATTGTTTAACAACTTATTTTCAGCACCACTATTTAATTTTTTTTCATATTTACCACCAGTAAGAGTAGTTATGTATTTTGGAATTGCTCTAACACCTCTTTCTTTTTTTACAGTTGCATTTGCATCACCTAATCCACCTGTCATTGGATCAAGATTGTCTTTTCTACCTTTGAAACTTATTTTTGCATTAGTTTGTTCATTAATCATAAACATAACATAATGACCTTGATTACCAGCACCTATGTCACTTGTTACATCTAAAGGAAAAGATAGATTCTTTACAGCACTGTCACCAGGCATCCCACCAGATAATTTACTGAGCTCAGAAAGTTTAGGTATGTCTAAAGTTGATTTACCAATATTACTAACAAACTTTTTAAAGCTTCTTCCTATATTAGCTTTAACAACTTGTCCAAGATTTAGGTCTAATGCCATTTATAAATACTCCTGTAACTTCTATTTATAAAGATTAGCATGGCATACAGCGGTAAATATATTCCTAGTAACCCAAAAAAATATAAGGGTAATACATCTCAAATAATATATCGTTCTCTTTGGGAGCGTAAGCTTATGGTTTATTGTGATATGAATGAAAAAGTTTTAGAGTGGGGTTCAGAAGAAATCATCATACCTTACATATCGCCTTGGGATAATAGAATACATAGATATTTTCCAGACTTCTATATGAAAGTTAAACAGCAAAATGGAACAACTAAAAAATTTATTATTGAGGTCAAACCTAAGTATCAATGTAAACCACCAACAGCTAATCCTAAAAGAAGAACTAAACAATGGTTTAATTCTGTAAAGACATGGACAATAAATGAGGCCAAATGGAAGTCTGCAAATAATTTTTGTTTAGATAATGGCATGGAATTTAAGATACTAACTGAAGACCACCTTAATCCAAAGTATAAATAGTAATATGGAAACTTTTGGAATCACAATCGTATTAATGGCACTCTTTACATTAGGAATGTCTTTAGGACTACTTATGAACAAACCACTCAAAGGTAGTTGTGGTGGATTAAACTGTAGGTGTAAGAATGGCACAGAGTAAATTTATACAATCAGTAATTGATGCTGCAAAAGGTAGACCTAAATCTACACAATGGTATCAAGACAAAATCAAAGAATTTGGTAAGCCTGGTGCATTAGATTTGATTCGTGATGGTAAAAGAAATAACAGACCATTTTATGGTAGATTGAATATGTTTTTCTATGATCCTAAGCTTAAAAAGAAATTACCATATTATGATACATTTCCTCTAGTTTTACCTCTAGAAAAATATGATGATGGATTTTTAGGCATCAATTTACATTACTTACCTATGACACTTAGGATACAATTATTAGATAGATTAGTAGATTTTAGTAACAACACAAAATTTGATGAAAGTACAAAACTTGATGTTGACTATAGTGATTTAAAAAAAGTAAAATTAATTAAACCAACACTCAAACGATATCTTGCTGGTAGAGTTAAAACACAGTTTCGTAGAATAGATGCAGATGAGTTCACAGTTGCAGCACTACTCCCTATTGCAAGGTGGAAAAAAGGTTCAGCATCTGAAGTTTATTCAGATAGTAGAAAGATGGTAAAATAATGGCATTTGGTATTAAGAGTTTAATAAAGTCTGCAGCATTTGCTGGATTAAATGAATTTTTAGGTCGCGGTAGAGATGGCGGTTATGCGAAACCAAATCGTTTTGAAATTATGATTATACCACCATCTGGAGTTCGCGGAACTGGTTCTGCAGGTACTGCAAATCCATATGTTGCAATATTTAATACTTTATCTGGAGATGGTACATTAAGAAATACAATATTTAATTGTGAAAGTTTTTCTTTTCCAGGCAAAAATTTATCTTCTGCACCAGATACTAATTTATATGGGCCTGAAAAAGAAGTTGTCAATGGAGAAAATTTTGGGGATATAACTTCAACATTTTATTGTTCTTCAGATTTAAGAGAAAAAAGATTCTTTAATGCATGGCAAGCTTTAGCCACTTCATCTGTAGATGGTGGTTTTGCATTAGGATATTATGATGATTATGTGGGTAGAATACAAATATCACAGTTAGATGAAAAAGATGACAGAACATATACTTGTACACTAATTGACTGTTTTCCTAAAACTGTTGCAGATTTAGCATTAAATCAGGCTCAAGCAACTGATATCCAAAAAGTTAGTATCACATGGACATATAGATATTGGATACAAGATGGAGATGAGCCTGGTGCACAGGTGACAACTAGAATAGCAGATGCAATAAAGAATACTGTTACAAGAAATATAACATCGCGAATACCAAGTGTATTGAGAAGATTATAAAGGATGAATAATAATGGCGTTACCAAAACTAAATACATCAACACACAGGTTGGTGTTACCCTCTACTAATGAGGAAGTCAAATTTAGACCATTTTTAGTAAAAGAACAAAAACTATTGTTGATGGCTCAACAAAGTGAAGACTCTACTCAAATCAATGATGTAATTATAGATATCATAAAAAGTTGTACAGGGCTTGATGCAGAAAATTTACCTATGTATGATGTAGAATATATTTTTCTACAATTAAGAGCAAAGTCTGTTGGTGATATTATAGAGGTAAATTTGTTATGTCCAGATGATGGAAAAACGCGTGTACCTACAAAGATTGATTTAAATGATATACAAGTCTTGAGTGACCTTGAACATGAAAAAGTTATACAACTTACAGATGATATTAAATTAATTATGGAATATCCTACTATGAAAGATATGAAAAATGTAAATATTATAGATGGAGATGTGCACGTAATATTTGATATACTAAAAAATTGCATATCAGAAGTTCATAGTGGAGATGAAATTACAAACCGAGTTGATATCACAAATGAAGAATTATCAGAATTTGTTGACAGTTTAAACACAGAACAATTTGATAAATTAATGGCATTTTTTAACACCATGCCAAAGGTTCGTCATGTGGTTGAGGTAAAGAATCCAAAAACAAAAGTAAAAAGTGAGGTATTGTTGGAGGGCCTCCAGAGTTTTTTAGACTAGGACTCTCGCATGAGAGTCTACATAATTACTACCAAGTGAATTTTGCAATGATGCAACATCATAAATATAGTTTAACAGAACTTGAAGATATGTTGCCATGGGAAAGAGATATATATGTAGGATTACTGCAAAAACATATCAAAGAGGAAAATGAGAGAATAGAGTTAGAGAACAAAAAGAGAGGGTAAAAATGACTGAAATATCAAAAACTGTAGACCCAAAAATTGCAGCAAAAGACACAAATGGAGATGGACATATTTCTTTAGAGGAATATGAGTTGGATATGGAATTTAAACGTAAGGAATTAGAAGATGCTGATGCAATGAGAGATGCACAACGTAAGATGGCTTGGTTTGCATTAGGTGGTATGTTATTATATCCTTTTGCAGTTGTACTTGCAATGGCATTAGGTCTAGATCAAGCAAGTAAGATACTAGGTGATATGGCAAGTGTTTACTTTGTATCAGTTGCAGCGATTGTTGCAGCATTCTTCGGTACACAGGCTATGGGTAAAGGTAAGAAGTAATGTCAGATTTAACTAAAGTAGTTCAAAAACTTACTGAAACAAATGCAAGACTAGAAAAGCTTGAAAAACAAGGCAATCCATCTTTAGAAGATAGACTTAAAGGTGCATTTATAGACAGTAGTTGGGAAAGATTAAATAATACAAAAGAAACAACTAGAACTATAAAAGAAGATGCATCTGGTAGAAAAAAACAAGATTCATCAGAAGCAGTCAGAGATAAAATTGCAGGTACGCAATTTGCTGAAGCACAAGAGCCTCGTTCAAGAGTGCCAGGAATAATAGAATCCACTTCAGCTACGTCAGACTTCATTGCAGCAAAACAAGGCGAACTTATAGCTGAAAATACTAAACTTCAAAATATGCAACTTGAGGCAATACGCGACCCAGATAATGAGCAAGTCAAAATCCAAATACAAATGCAGAAAGAAGCTTTGGGTCGTGTTGAGGACAGTATTACAAGTTTTGAGGAAGCAATGGTCGAAGATGGAGAAAATCAATTAGATGCTATGCCCTCTTTAGCAGTTCAAGAAGAAATGGCAAATGATGAATCAAAAAGAAGAAAAGAAGAATTAGCTAGTGCATTTTCTCCACTTAAAAATGGACTTGATAGTAT
>Ga0209634_1003063_pt1 | contig 11444 bp, 9 predicted proteins | sample LinPmetageLP40_FD_184043 | JGI IMG/M metagenome (GOLD analysis project Ga0209634, IMG submission 184043) | Marine viral communities from the Pacific Ocean - LP-40 (SPAdes) (version 2) | ecosystem: Environmental > Aquatic > Marine > Oceanic | place: Pacific Ocean | collected 2010-08-26 | reverse complement strand
CTATCGCTTCTTGGTATATTTTTTTGACCTGCTGCCCATCTAACTGCTCTGGGTTTTCAGCTAATAACTCTTCAACATCCATCAGCTTAAGATCCGCCAAACGATGCATAACGTGTACTCGGGTCTCCCCTTTTGGCGCGATTTCTAAAAAACGCTGATATTTTTCAATGGCTTTTTTTGTGTCCGCCTTTGGTGCTGGCATCTTGGCCAGACGTACTCCAACAGGGCGAATATTGGCAATACTCTTACCCGACAAGTCTTCTTCAACACTCACAACATTGCGCTCAGGTTGATTTGCACACGCTGATAGCAGTGATAATGCGGTAAATAAGGGTAAAAACGTCTTAATCATTGTCTTACCTCCCCTGTTACAATGCGCTGTTTATTGGAGGTTTCATCAAATAATCGAGCAGCTGCCAAGCGAGCCTGTAATTGATAATCCATCACACGCTGCTGACGTTTCTTGATATCAACCTTTACAATGCTGCCTACTTTTTCTCTTTGCTTGTCGTAAACCCTATCAAGCTTAGTGAGTTGCTTTTGATAAGTTCTATTAAGGGTTTTAATTTTATTTTTAAAGCCTTTAAACGTTTTAGGTGCTACCTGATAAGCAAACTGAGCCGCTTTGTATTGCTGATTGGCTTGGCGTATTTTATTTTCTAAAAGCGCAAGATTTTGTGAAACCTGCTTTTTACGTTCATTGTACCGTTCAGACAAAGTCCATTTTAGAACACCCTCGACTCGACGAAGACGATCACGGTATGAAGACTCTACAAGAGATGATCGCTTAGATAACTGACCAATTTGTTTAGACACATCTTTGAAGGTAGCAAGTTGATCTTTCTCTGGCTCAGATGCCAGACCTGAACCATCTGGGTTTTTAAACGCTATATCGATGCGAGTCAGCAATTTTTTGTAACGAGACTTTAAATTACTTAAGTGAGCTCTGTGCTTGCTCACCTGAGCCTCTTTCTTAATGATATTGTATTCATCTCGTCTTATTTTTGTCATTTGCTCAAATGCATTTAAATCGGCCATGTCAAATTTAAGCTGTGCACGCATGACATGAAGGTCACGCAAACTTTTAAGCTCACCCTGAAAATAGCCCTGACTCATGACATCTTTCAAATACACCTGATCAGGGTGATTCGGCAAGGATAAATCTACGGTTTCAAAAGCGCCCCAACGATCCGGCACCTGCTGTTTCATCAGAGGTTCGATAAACTTACCCGTATTAAGGCGATTGGCACTTTCACCTAATTGACGATAAATGTCGTCAAACTGCTCAGTGGCATAGTCAAACGCACCAAGCGCCATGACTTTTGCGTTAAGCTTTTCAAGTAAATGAGGAATGGCAATGAGAGTTTCTTGCACATCTTGATTAAGAGCAGAATGATTAGTTTTGAGCATATACCATGGCTGTAATGCATCATGGTACTGCCACTGTTCAGTGAGCGCCCAACCATAGGTTAATAATGCTTTTGGTGTATAAGCACCATCTAGACTGACGTTTTTTAAATGCTTAATGGCACTTCGACCACGACCCGTTGCATAAAAAAACTTACCGGCCATTAAATTGATTTTATCAGCCAGTGCTTCTGGTTTTTCTGTATTACTGGTTAACAAAAGCGCTTTATTAAATACCGCTTCAACCTTACTAATATGAACATCACGCTCGGTATAACTGACCGCTAAATTCATGTAAGCATAAACAGCCCATTTACTATCCGGATTAATAGCAAGTATGTGTTTATCTGCTTTTTCTGGCTTGCCTTTGAACAATTCAAGAGTGGTGGCTAAAAAGTGATACTCATCTTTTAAATCCGCAGCCATATGAGCCGAGTTAACTTTACGAATAGCCGTTAATGCACTGGCCCAAAGGCCTTTATTATAAAAGTGCTTGGCCATATAGAACCAAGCTTGTGCACGAGCAGGTGCTGGTAAAAAGCTCACACGACTATCCGATAATAAGCGTTTGTATTGTTTCTGCGCATGCTGACTCATACCCAAACCTAATTGAGCCGTGGCTTCATGTATATCCAGAATTTTTCCGTAACCTTTACGCCCTTGTTTACGCAGCTGATAGTTAAAGCCTAGCGCTTTATCGTATTCACCGGCATGCAAGCTATACAGGGCTTGACCATAGATAGGATCACGGGCAATTGAGCGGCGCTCGTCAGGAAGAAGGTCATCTCCATACGCAAACGGAGCGAGTACTAACAGGCAAAGAAACCAGCGCATTTTACTTCCACTCTACAATGGCAAAGTCTGGTTTATTTTGATTGGGGTTATTACTGATTTTTACTTCTAAATATTTACTTGAGCGGGCTTTACCAAAATCCGCCACCACCATGCGTTTGACAGGGCGAGCATCACGATCTTTACCAACAATTTCGGCTTTGAGGCTATGCATGCCCGGCTTAAGGTTACCGGCGTATATTTTTTGAATACCACCGCGACGCAAAGCTTCTACTTGCTCTGCACGATAAATATGGGAAGTGACATCTTGCTCATCGAGATTCAGTTTAACCGCTTGAATTTCAAAATCAGGCACGGCATCCATTGAAACAAATACAGCAAAAGACGTGGTAGCCGGATAAAGAAGCTGTTCTTCAAGATCAAACAGATCGCGGTTTAATTCAATCACTTCTGCTTTCAGCTCTTCAATTTCCGCGTCTAAACCAGCTTGATCGGCTGCATAAGCTGAAAATGAGATACACAGAGATACGAACAGCACGAGGCTACTTGCAAGAGAATAAATTGCCTTCACGGTTGACCCTTATTTTTTATTTTTATTATAAGGACGCATTTTTTTTAGAATGCTGCGTCTTGGCGTATTGTTACCTAGGGTTTTGTAGGATGCAACCAAGGTTAGTGGAGCAAAAGTACCAAAAGAGCGATTTACTCCATAATTTTGAAAACTCGGCACATTTTAACCAATAAAAAAGGGAGCCTAAGGCTCCCTTTTTTGCGTACGAAACTAATCCTATCGGCTTAACTCTCGCATGGCGTCTTCAAGGCCATTAATGGTCAGCGGGAACATATCATCCTTCATGATATCCCGAATGGCATTTAATGAACCGCTCCAACCCCATTGGGTATCAGGCACAGGGTTGAGCCACACCACTTTGGAAAAGTGCTCTTTCATGCGCTCAAGCCAAACTGAACCCGGCTCATCATTCCAGTGTTCAACACTACCACCCACATGAGTCACCTCATAAGGGGCCATCATGGCATCACCAATGAAAACAACCTTGTAATCCTTGGTGAACTTACGAAGGATATCCCAAGTTTGGGTACGCTCGTTACTGCGACGACGATTGTCTTTCCATACGCTTTCGTACAAGCAATTATGGAAATAAAATGTTTCCATATGCTTAAACTCCGTTTTAGCCGCAGAGAACAGTTCTTCACAAATACGCACAAACGGGTCCATGGTGCCGCCAATATCAAAAAACAACAGCACTTTAACTGCGTTATGACGTTCTGGCACTAACTTGATATCCAAAAAGCCCGCATTATTGGCCGTTGAACTGATCGTATCATCAAGATCCAACTCTTCCGCTGCACCTTGACGTGCAAATTTACGCAGGCGTCTCAGGGCTACCTTAATATTACGAATGCCAAGTTCAACATCATCATCTAGGTTTCGGTAATTTCGCTGCTCCCAAACCTTAATGGCTTTTTTGTGTCGACTGCGACCTTGCTCAACTCGCATACCTTCAGGATTAAAACCATCGGCACCAAACGGGGATGTCCCACCGGTACCAATCATTTTATTACCACCGCGGTGACGCTTTTCTTGCTCTTCAAGGCGCTCGCGGAATTTTTTCATTAGCTCATCAAACCCACCTTGAGATTCGATGGCTTCAAGTTCTTCTTTGCTAAATAAACGCTCAAATTCCGACTTCATCCAGTCTTCAGGAATACCTTTCGCACTGGTCAATATCTCATCAAGACGATCAATACCTTCGAAATAGTGCGCAAACGCTTTATCGAATTTATCGAAATGACGTTCGTCTTTAACCAAGCAAATTCGGCTAATTTGGTAAAAATCATCCAGATCAGCAAAGGCTAGGTGATTTTTAAGGGCGCTTATGAGATCCAAGTATTCACGAATCGAGCAAGGCACTCTGTATTCGCGCATGGTTTGGAAATAATCAACCAACATAGTTTTAGCCTTTACGACGAGACATGAATGCTAATTTTTGCAGTAACTCAACATCTTGTTCGTTTTTCACCATGGCACCATAAAGAGGTGGGATAGCGGTTTCTTTACTACGTAACGTATCAGGGTCAACATCGTCAGCCAGTAATAATTTCAACCAATCCACCAGCTCAGAAGTAGATGGTTTTTTCTTTAAGCCAGGTACTTTACGCAGATCAAAGAACACATCCATGGCTTCAGCCAATAGGGATTTTTTAATGTCAGGGAAATGCACATCAACAATTTTTTGCATTGTATCTTTATCTGGAAAGTCGATGTAGTGGAAGAAACAACGACGCAAGAAAGCATCCGGCAGTTCTTTTTCATTGTTACTGGTGATGATAATAATTGGACGATGCTTGGCAACGATACGCTCTTGGGTTTCGTATACGAAGAACTCCATCTTGTCTAGCTCAAGTAGTAAGTCGTTTGGAAATTCGATATCGGCTTTGTCTATCTCATCGATAAGCAATACTGGAGGCTTATCACCGGTAAATGCTTCCCATAACTTACCCTTCTTGATGTAGTTAGAGATATCTTTTACACCTTCGTTACCCAGCTGTGAGTCACGTAAACGTGAAACCGCATCGTATTCGTATAATCCTTGGTGCGCTTTGGTTGTGGATTTGATGTGCCATTGAATAAGCGGTGTTCCAAGGGCTTCAGCCAGTTGCTCAGCCAGCATGGTTTTACCAGTACCTGGCTCACCCTTGATCAGCAAAGGACGCTGTAAGGTGATTGCTGCATTCACGGCCATCTGTAACTCGGACGTGGCGACGTATTCTTCTGTACCTGTAAACTTCATATTAATGCTCGATTTAGCCAAATTAATGCACCGAATGGTAACTCAGGATAAGGGATATTACACCCTTGATCATGGCCTGTTTTTACGATCAAGTTGTAAAATCAGATCAACTTCATTGATCATTTATGACACAAAAAAGCCCAAGCAAGACTTGGGCTTTTTATTTACTCTTAATAATTTGGATTATTCGCCAATATCTTCATTCCATAATTCTGGATTACTCTGAATGAAATCGCGCATAAGCTTGATACACGTTTCATCTTGCAATACTGCCAATTCAACCCCTTTACTGTTGAGCCAAGACTCCTCACCCATGAAGGTCTGGTTCTCAGCAATAACCACCCTAGGAATTCCATAAAGAACAATGGCGCCTGAGCACATAGAGCAAGGGCTTAGCGTGGTATAAAGAACAGACTCTTTGTAAATTTTAGCGCTTTGCCTGCCTGCATTTTCTAAGGCATCCATCTCACCATGCAATACGCAACTGCCTGCCTGAATCCGCCGATTATGGCCTTTGCCAATGGCAACACCGTTATGCACTAGAACACTGCCAATTGGAATGCCACCCTCTGCTAACCCCAGTTTGGCTTCATCTATGGCCATTTGCATGAATTTATCCATTATGAATCTTTTTTATCATCATCGATTAAAGCGTCCACATCGATATCATCCAACTCACTTTCTAGATTAGCCAACGCGGCGTCAATGGAGGCATCATCTTCCTCAGCAGCACTTGCTGAATTTGAACCAGCCTGCTCACTTAAGTCGAATTCAGCTTCCATGGATTCATCTAATTTCGGAATATTTTCTTCATCTTCGTCCGACAAGCTATCCAGTACACTGTCTAGCTCGTCAATTGCACTGGCCGTATCATCCGGGACATCTTCTTGTGTATTATTTTCAACGTCAAAGTTTTCATCGAAATCCGGTATATCATCCTCAACGGTGTCCTGCACCGGCTCGGGTGCAACATCAGGCTCAGGTTCCGCTTCTATTTCTGGTTCTTTTTCAATGTCATCTAGGTCATCCATTGCTGGCAGTGGCGTATCTTCGTCATCCAGATCATCAAGGCCCTCTGTGTCGTCAGCGCCTAGGTCTATAGCCAGCTCATCCTCATCATCGGCACTGAGATCAAAGTCTTCATCAAAGTCCTCATCATCTAAACCATCATTAAGGTTTGCTGATGGTTTATCTGTTTTATCTTCTGATTTTTGTTCTGGGGCCGAGTCAGCTAATTTTTTGCTCATGGCTTTTCGGTAGATAAAGAAACCACCAACCCCTAACAATAAAATGGATACAGGAATAGCGGCATATAGCCAATAAGGAATGGGTTCTAATTTAACCTCATCTTCCTTAACCGCTTCATCTTGCGCGGGCTCTTCATCAGGCGTTTCAACCTTGTCGTTCTCAACCGCCTGCTGTTGCATTTTCTCTTCTAAGTTTGGCACCATCGGGGGTTCTGCTGCATCAGGTGCTTTATCCTCGACAACCTCTGTTGCACTTTCCTGTGGCTGCCCTTCTAAGACTGAATCTGGCTCTTGTGGCGCCTGAGTAACGTCATCTTTCTCTTCGCTTTGGGCGAAATACTCGTGAGTAAAGTCATCAGGAATCGGAAACGTTAACGTAATCGGGTCGGGTTTTACCCTAAACTCTTGGTTTTCACCAATTAACCCTTTGATGTTCATGGCAATGACATATTCACCAGGGCCTTTTGAAGGCTCGATCACTGCTTCCCATACGCCCTCTTCAACCCAAGGCATGGCTTGAATAATCGAAGATTGATCGGGACCTTTCAGCTTGGCTATTACACGGGTCCTAGCCACTTCAATGTCTGCAACCTGAGGAATCACGCGAACGGCATAAGCTGGTTCCTCATTAACTTGTACTTTACGAATCTCAAAACCGATAGGCTGGCGCACTTGAATGTAGTCTTTGCGCATACGTTTGAATGTTTTGCCATCCACTTCCACTTTTAATTCATACTGGCCTTCTTTTGATAAACGAGAAATGCTTTCTTTATAACGTCCGTCTTGTGGAATGTTATCTGGATCACTGATCACTTTTGTACCACTGCGCCCTGACTCCGCGGTCATGGTCATTTCAATGGTCATTAATTTTAAAAAGTCTGGGTTACTGATGACGCTACCGTCCTCATGTAAGAACATTTCAAAATTCACTTGTTGACCGGGGAACAAGGTATTGGGTAAACCCGTTATTTCCATTTTAAGATCACTGACCACGGTGACTCGGTTATCTGGATCAAGCTCAGCATCGATTTTCCATTTGCCTGCTTCAGGTGATGTAACCGTCACTAAGTCATAGACCGATTCACCAAACCAACGAGCATTCTCAGCGCCTTTAATTTGGCTAATGACCGCACCCGATGGCGTGGTTAATTGCATCGGTGGTGAGCCCTTCGCGCGAAACACCAGCGCTGTAAACTCTTCAACACTGGAATCGATTTCAAAGGTATTATCTTGAGCAAGCGGTACTTGTTCTGCTACTTCTGGTGCGGCTTTTTCAAATGCTTTGAGGAATGCTTTAACCAGCTCCTGCGCCGTATTAACCACCACACTGGTGCCGCCCGTTTCAAGAGCAAGCTTATCCAAAAGCACTTTATCAGCATTATCGGATAAACCTATGCTGTGAATTTTGACGCCCAATGCTTGATATTGTTTAAGAATATCAGTGGCTATTCGTTGTCTTTCTGCTGCATTTTTTGTTTGTTGCTCAGGGTCAGTATCGGCGGCAATATCCACTAAACCGTCCGTGAGTAAAATGACATGCTGCTCATAACCACTGTCAGCTCCCAGTTGCCAAGTGGCTTTTTCCATGGCTTCGCCAATATTCGTTCTTAAACCATAGGAATTGATTTTTTGGGCGTTAATTTTTGCTTGTTCACGCCATGCTGAGTCGACCGTGGCAGGGGGAATTAACATATTGACCCATTGACCAAATGTCCAAACACCGGCTCTTGCGCCATCAGGGATCATTTCGACAATTAAATTTAACGCGGGTATTCTTAGATTTTCAGGGTCGTTTTGCTTCATAGACCCTGATATATCAATAATAACGCGAACATCGCTGGCATTATTGGTTGGAACAATTGTGCTTTTCGCATCAGCGGGCAACTCTAGGCCCTGCACCGAATTGGGTAGAGCGGAAGGTGGTTGCGCATTTTGGTCAACAGAAGCGTCTTCTTCTGCACTGTGTAGGTTGAAACTGAATGCAAGAGAAACAATAAAACCGACAATCATCAATGGCTGTTTAAATTGGTAAATCATTGTCGGCTTATCCTAAGTCTGTTTCCTTGACGTCCATGGCATGAACCCGTTTACATTTGGCTCTCCAATACACGACGACCTTTCTCTGTTATGTGCCAACGCACACCATTTTTGCCGCTTACCTTGCCAGCTAAACTGCGTGAAACTAAGACACTTAATGTCTGCAACATGGTGGCTTCATCGTTATTGGACTCGCGACATAAACCAGCAAGGGATCTAAATATGTATCGGCCAGTTGAAAGCATTTTTAAGGCTTTTGAACTGGTCACGTCCAAATCTTCACTGTAGTCCATGATTTCGGGCTCTTCATCAGGCTCTAAATCCTGTTCGGTTTCCGTATCAATCAATGGCAATAATTCGTTTTTAATAATGCGCAGGTCATGATGCACACTATCTGATTGCTCTTTTGCATGACGTGCTGCATCGAGAATCCGATCTGACATATTGGTGATAAAAAATCGACTGGCAATGGATGAAATCAAACAGAAGCCAGTGAATATTAATAATCTTGAAGGGTCACCTTGAGTTTCCAGAATAAGTTCACTATTCACTAAGTCCAAGATAACGGGCACAAGAAAGGCCGCACCAATACCCACCACCAAACAACGGGGTAAGCTGGTGGCATCCGGATCGTGATCACCGTACATGTAATAATTTACAAGGCCACCAAAAATGCCCGCTAACAGCATGACGGTTGCCAATATGAATATATGATTAGCCATTTATACCTCTCGTCCATTAGAGCTGGCTCTAATGATTTAACAGCCCAATACCACCTTCAAGTGCCTTTGGGGTTTTCTATTACTGTGATTCATTACAGTACTGCTAAACCTGTATCCCTTTTATAAACCTAGACGGGTTTTTCAAATGCGCAAAAAAACAATGGCTTATGGCGCTTGAATAGAAACTGGACACAATATGCCATTTAATTTTAATCTATTTACAGCCACAGCTCGCGATGCTCTATGGGTGAAGCGTATTAGCCGCTATAATTCAGAATAATTGAAAACGGAGTATTTATGGATTTATCGGCATTGAACCACTGGCAGCAACTGGCTTTTTGTACATCTTTATGTGAACGCAGCATGCCGAACTTTCAATTATTCTGTGAAATTGAAAACAAAGGCCATGACTATGCTCAAAGCCGAAAGATTTTAAATAAAGTATGGGAGTTTTTAAGAGGCCAATTAAAAAGCCTAAAAAATATGGAGAATCAACTGGATACCCTCAGCGATTTGATTCCTGATCCTAACGATTATGAGCACTTTGGTGCCTACCCGGCGATGGATGCCATGGTTAATCTTCAAAGCTGTGTGCAAGCGGTTCTAGATAGCAGCATATTAGATGCACAAAACATTCAAAATATGACCCGTGAGCGCCTTCAAGAAGTACTTGAAATGCAAGCCATCGAAGAAGCGGATAGTGAACTATGGCTAAGACAACATGACTTCGAGTCACAGCTATACGATTTAATAACCAGCCAAATCAGTCATGCTGATCTAATCAAAAAATTAATCCCCTTAAGTAAGGATCAAGGGGTTAGCCAGATTGGTATTTGCCTTGATGATTAATCGTCTTTTCATTTCAATGAGCCTTGCTCTGGGCCTACTGTTCGCGATAACCAGCTGGGCAGATGAGCGCCATAACGGGCACAGCGATGACCTGTTGCTATTACTTAAAGACAAAATCAAACTTCAAAAGCTGATTAAACAGTACCCTGACGCGGCATCTGAGCAAAAAAAACAAATTCGCGTCACTCAGCGTGCATTATTTAAACGCGCCTTACCCCGCTTAAAACGTTATGTGGCCGTCCCTGAAAGCCAGTACCCTAATATGGCCATGTATCATGAAAGCCTGCAAAGCCGCGCAGCGCTAATGCAAGACTTCGCCGACTTAATGGCTCAATCCCAGTGCTTACAAGATCAAACCTGTCAAACGGAGCATTCAGCCCATTGAGCTGAATGATTTACAGTACAGCCCTGCGTTATCCCTTGGTTCTGCTATCTTTTAATTGCTTAAACGCTATTTTGGGGTGCGCTGTTCATGGGCAAATTGAGTTTATTATGCTGCTTGTTACTATCGCTTCATGTTCATGCAAAACCAGATGTGCAAATCACACGTGCGCTAGATGCGTTGCTAATCGACGTCAGTCAATTACAAAACCACACTATAGCTGACTATAAAACCCTGATTAAAAAGCATATCAGCCCCAACATAGATACATTAAATATGGCTCAATTGATTCTGGGTCGAAATTGGAAAAGGGCCAGTATTGAACAAAAACAGCGCTTCCTTGAATGCTTCTCTCGACAGCTGCTCTCAAATCAGGCGCAAGCATTTCTCGAATGGCAGCCAACAAGCTGGTCATTGAAGACCCAAACGTTCAACGATAACGAGACCAAATCAGCCCTAGTGATGTCTTTGAACCAATCGCAGGCATCGAGAGAGTTTACGTTGCGACTGCACCGAGCCGATGGGCGCTGGTTAATCTATGACGCATCCTACCTTGGTATCAGTTTACTGAAAAATTTTAAGGATGATTACGCAGTTAAAATTAGCAGCCAAGGGTTAAATAAAACTCTGGCTCAGCTTTGCAAGACATACCCAAAGATAATTAAAGAACTCACTTTAGCCGGTACTCAATGGCCGCCTTTTATTGCCAGGAGCTTACCCGGGCAGGGCTTAAGCGCCGAAATTGTCAGTGCGGTTTTATCTCAAGCTGGCTATCAGGTCAGTACGGTATTTGTTCCATGGAAGCGAGTCATAAAAGGCGTACGACAAGGCGAATACGATGTCAGCTTAGCGCTTTGGAAGAGTCCTAGAAGACAAGCCCATTTGCTGTTCAGTGATCCTTATTTCATTAATGAGTTAGTTGGGGTTCAGCATAAGGACTCCAAGCTATCGGTGGTTAGTTTAGATGATGCCCTGTCTAAAAATGTGTCTTTAGGCCTGATGGATGATTACGCCTACAGTGAACAGATACAACAATACCCTGACCGCCGATACTTTACCCAATACACCCCGCTATTAAGAGAGCTGGGGGCAAAATCCTTAGACCTTTCATTATTGGATAAAAGCGTGGCGCGGTTTTATTTAGAGCGCTCGGGGTCATTTAAAAAAAGTTTGCAAGTAACCACTATCACGCTTG
>Ga0209634_1003061_pt1 | contig 11446 bp, 12 predicted proteins | sample LinPmetageLP40_FD_184043 | JGI IMG/M metagenome (GOLD analysis project Ga0209634, IMG submission 184043) | Marine viral communities from the Pacific Ocean - LP-40 (SPAdes) (version 2) | ecosystem: Environmental > Aquatic > Marine > Oceanic | place: Pacific Ocean | collected 2010-08-26 | reverse complement strand
CTACAAGACTTTCTAGCCACAAGCCTACTCTTCAGTAGGCTGTGGTATGGATTCTGATACTATTTGAGGTTGGGCTTGTTCTTGTATTTTTACAATTAACTTCATACTTACCTTGGCGGGTAGCTCTCCTAGCCCGCCAAGGATTATGTTAATGTCTTCTACAGTTAGTGAAAGATCAATCATATCTCACACGCTCCCCCGACACAGGCAAGTTCTTGTGAACCTATTGTGTTGTCTTCCATTTCATAATTACTGAGGTCATCCCAGTCTATATCTGCTGGCATTTTTCCTACTAACTCTTCAAACATTTCATCTGTAGCATCCTCATAAGGTGCTTGTTGGTATACATGGTCACTATACGGCAACAATGAAATACCAGAACACATATCAAAGTTTTTCCAAATCCACTGTGCTACCTCTAAAAACTCATCATCTGTATAGTAGATAGTAATACTCGGCTTGTGTTCGCACCAGAAATTCTGATATGCTTTCCATAATTCAAGCTGTTGCATAGCACCTACTTGATTCACTGTTACACTCGTAGCCGGAGCTTTTACTGGAAAACTAAAGACTACAGAAGAATCACTCATTACATCATTTTCTACAGGGAATCCTTTGTCTGCCATATAGACTGCAAGTGGGTCTTTCTTGTCAGAACGAACGCGCCGAATATACTGCTTACTAAAACGGGGGTGGATGCCACTAGCAGAATCAACAAGCTGGCTAACAGTGCCACTAGGTTTAACGCAAGTAATAGCGACAGACTGATTAACACCAAGCTTCTCAGCCCATATCTTATTCGTTTCCACACTAACATCTTTCATCTCCGTGAGCCACTTCTCCAAGTCCGGCCCTGTCTTACTCAATAACCAATGATCCATAATCCCTGTCATGCTTACACCAAGCAATGCTTCTTCTTCAGTATTGCGCTTCCAACGCACCCGCAGGTACCTAAAGTCAGTAAGAGTGGATTGCAGAGAGCCAATAATAGTAGCTATTCTTGTCTTATCTTTTAGTTGCTCTAGGGTATCATCTTCTCGTACTACTACTTCAGAAAGATTACAGAACTGATTGCTTCGTAGTATAATCTCACTACAAGGATTTGTTCCAAAATCATGCTCTGGATCTCGTCGACCATTACGTGCTGCAATCTTTTGTGCTGCGATACGACTAAAGATACCACGCTCTCCCGCCTTGCTTTCGTACATGGTTTGCATCTCAGCAAGGTATGCTTCAAAGTCAGGCTTGTCAGTATAAGCTACAGAATTGTTTGCAAGACGACGATGTCCATCATTCTCCCACCATGCACCAGACTTCGCTTTTGCCATGCGTTGATCAGAAAGATTTGACAAACTAATCAATGCTGAACGACGTACTCCACCTACAACTACAATGTCTGCAATTTTACAAACAACATCGTGGCACTCAATACTTGTTAGCTTACGACCAGATGCTTTCTTAAACACACCTACAGTAAAGTTAAACAAATCAATTAAAGGCTCTGGTCCTGAAGCTCGGCCACCGAACGTTTTGAGTCGTGCTCCTGCAGGACGTACTTTACGCATATCCCACTTTGGAATTTTACCTGCATACAGCATAGCAATAAGCTCACGATAAGCACTTGCCCATCCCATCTTAGAGTCTGCAACTACAATTGTAGTATCGGTATGAAACATACCTTCGTTTACTACTGGCAAGTGTGCAATAAAATTACGTTCTACACTAAACCCAACTCCTGTTCCACACATAAGAACATACATTAGCTCGTCAAAAGCTCGTGGATGATCGATATGTAAGTAGCTACAGTTAAATCCTGCTACGTTGTCGCGCTTTAAAGCTTCCCCAGCTGTCATCATGCACCGCATCGAAGGCATAACGTCGAGGTTGTATATAGCGTTGTATATTTCGTTTGTCTCTGCAGAACCTTCTACTAGCTGCTCTCTTTCGACCCAAAAATCTACGTATCGCTGCACTGTCTCTGCCCATGTCTCTCTTCTCCCTTGTTCTGGTAGCCAACGAGCATACCGGCTTTTATGTATAAACTGTTGATACTGATCCATTTACTGCATTCTCCTGTTTATTTCTTGCACATTTTGTGCCCCTATTGCTTCTTCGCAATATGTAATTAAATCCATTAACTCGTAATTCATTAGTAAAGTCTCTGCATTAGCATTTAACTCTTGTATGTATTTGTAAGCTCCTGGTATTGGTACACTATCATATATATTGTAAGCACTGCCATAGTCGTCTAATAGTGTCTTAGCTCTCTTTGGTCCAATGCCGGAGATCCCTGGTACATTATCTCCTTTATCTCCTACTAAACATTTGTAACAAGCGTACTGATCACGAGAAACATCATAGTGGTCATGCCAATTTTCTACGGTTACTTCTTTACGAGTAACGTAAGAGAAACGCATTACACCTTCTTGTATTAATAAGTCCCAGTCTCGATCACTAGAAATTAATACAACATCTCCTATGCCATAATTACTTCGTTCTTTTACTACATAAGCAGCAAGATCATCTGCCTCTACACCTTGTGCTCTTAGTACTATATACTCATCTTCTAGCAAAGACAGCGTATTTTCATATTCATCGAAGAACTTTTTAAAAGCATCTGCTTCTTCTTCTGTCTGTTCTGCATACTTGTCTTTACGATTTTGCTTATAAGAAGGTAATATATTCTTTCTATATGAGGAAGAGCCTTGGTCAGCAGTAATAATAATCTTTTCGCATTTATAAGATTTTGCCAAAGACTCAACAGTAGCTATATACTCATGTCGAAAGTCTGTACGGCCTTGATGTTTCCAGCGAAAAGCTAAATTTAAAGCATCTACTACTAAGGTCTTGTTGGCCTCGTTTGCTGTTATCTCATTGAAACTAAAACTCATTTGTGAACTCCACTGTTTCATGCTCTAGCCATTCTTCGGCTAGCAACACGAAACAGTTTAAAAAGTTAATGAATATATACTGCTCAGTTTTTTCTGGTGGTTGTTGTGTACCTACAAATATTTTTGATCTATCGTATTTAAAAAACAATAAAGGCTTTTGGTCACCTCCTTTCGCCTGTATCTCTAACTTTTTCCACCACCTAATCAAATTGTTTGTTTTTGGCTGTGTAAATATTTTATCCGTTAAAGCTGAATCTTTGTAGTTCTTTACCTCAATGCAGAAGAAGTTTCTACAATTTGGTACGTAAATATCACCTTTAAGATACTCTAGTGCACCAGAGGCAGGCACTCTTTCAAATTTAAGTCCCGTATGGACTCTTAACATATCTCTTACTAAATACTCGCCTCGAGCACCTTTTGCTCTTGAATCTACCATTCTAACCTACTTACATTTCCGTCTTTAACTACTTCTATTTTTTCTAATAATGGATGTGTCCAACCGTGAGAAACTATATAAGTATTTAAATCCTCTTCTTGAAGTAAAACTTCTACCATTTTCTCCCTTCCTTGATCATCTAATACATTGATTACTTCGTCAAGGAAAAGAATATTTATTTTTGACTTGGAAATACTGCTCATTAGCTTCCGTATTGCTATAAGAGTTGCCGTATTAACTCTAGCCAACTCACCAGAAGATAAAGCAAGAATGTCAACAATATTGCCGTTATCAGTAATTTGAACATTAAGTTTATCATTACTAACAATAAACTCAAGAGTAAATCTACCATCGGATAATTCTCCTAGGTATTGATTAGAGAGTTCTTCTAGCTCTTTTACTAGTGTCTCTATTTTATACGCTATTAATCCATTTGTGCTAAATGCTTTTTTTAATACCTCTAAACTGCTTTCTCGTCTGGAAGACTCTTCCTGCATTTTTTCATACTTTTGTTTTTCTTCCTGAAACTCTGAAGTTTGTTCTTGTATTACTTGAATACGAGTATTTACTTTCGTTCTTCGCTCGTTCTCGGTTGAGATGCGAGATAAGTCATCTTTTCTGCCTTGTATTCGAGCCAGAATAATTTCCAGCTGACTCTCCAACTCATCCTTAACCAAGAGGGTATCTGGCATAGCATTGTCATATAGTTGATACAACCCCTCCCAATCTCGGATACTTTTTTGATTGGCGTCAAATTTTTTATTCTCAGCTTTAATGGATTCAATTCGTCGCTTAAGTTCATATATCTTCTCCTTTGCCATTGCAGACTTAGTGGCCGCTTCTGTTATCATTGATTGTTTGAAATCATATTTGATTCCCTGCTCGCACGTCGGGCAAACGTTCCCTAAACCTTTTAACTTCTCTAAAGTCTTTTCTGACCCCGTAGCGAGAGCATTTGCTTCACCATAATCTTGTACTAAAGGGTCATAGTTTTGGGCTGCTTGTGGATCTGCCGATTGTAGTGCTGATATATCAATGCTTTGTAGTAAGTCTCGATATTTATTATTCTTTATAATTTTTTTATTTTTTTCAGAGATATTTGTAATTTCTGATATTAAAGAACCTGAAAGCTTTTCGTCTTTAGATGTATCAAATAATAAATCTATCATAGGAAGTATATTGGTATCTTCTAAAATATTATTTTGTAACCATTTATCTACGGTTGCTAACTTGGCAGATACTGTTGTACTTTCAGAAGAAGAAGTTCTATGAGCTTCTTTGAATATTTCAAACAGATCAACATACTTTTCTAAGTGTAGTAAATCTATTAAAAACTTTTTCCTGTTAGCATCAGTAGCAGTAAGAAACTGTAGACTAGCATTTGTGTTTTGATATACTAGTTGAGAGAAAGTTTTAAAGTCTACTCCAAGAATATTCTGTATAGTCTTATAAGTATTCGTAGAAGTATGGCTAGAAATATCCTCTCCGTCTTTAATTAACACTACCTTTATAGTGCTTCTTCTTACAATAGTAATTTCATAACTACTACTATCTTTCTCGAAAGATAGGTATATGTTATAACCATCATTTACATAACGATTAGGGATGTCTGCTTTCTTGATTCCTTTTGAGTTTTTATTGTACAAGGCTTCTTCAATAATTAAAGGTATTGAAGATTTTCCCATACCATTTGTACCAATAATTTGAGTAAGAGTAGTTCCGTCTAAGTCTAGCTCATTGTTTGCGCCATAACTAAAACAGTTACTCCATTTCAACTTTTGAAGTGTAATCATTAAATAATCCTAATATGTGAGGTATTTTGTCTTCATCAAGTTCTAGTATATAACGTAGATACTCTACTAATTCATCTGCTACTGTCATATTTTTTTCTAGTATCAGTGCTGTATCGCTACTTCTTACTACTACTTTTTTATCTAACAGTTCTGAGTTTTTTACTTCTGCTAAGTCCTGCATATCTCCTTCTACTTCATATATTGTATGATGAAAAGGTGTAGCAATCATTTCACTTGGATCTGTTACTGTTTTGCGTATTAGTTGAGGAAGATTAAACTCATGCCATTTCCAATCCCATATATCAGGCTCTATAGTTATATATCCTGTCTTTACCTCGTTACGATGAAAAGAAGTTGTCATTGGGCTTCCTGGGTATACTATGTTACGTTGACAGTTACTATGGGCATGAAGGTCTCCTGCAAATACTACAGGAAAATCTTCAAATAAATCTAAGTTTACTTCTGGTTTAACATGAGGAGGTATCTCTCCTCGCACATGAGTAAATAAAGGCATACGAGTATCAAAATGATCTATACTACCTTTTCGATGTAAATCAGCGTAAGGAAGTATACCATAGCCTAAGTCTTCGTCAATATATGATATATCAACCACATTGATAAGAGGATTTATATCTCTAGAAACTTGTTTGAGTTGAGTAAAGAATGTCTTATTTTTGCGTGTTGCTTCATGATTTCCGTCATAGATGATAGTTGGAATCTTTACTTTCCGAATAAACGAAAAGTAAAGTTCCAGTTCTTCCATATTAGGCAAACGATCAAATAAGTCACCACCGATAATATGCATATTACACTTGTCTTCTAAAGCATATACTGCATCAAAAAACATATTATAACGATTAATAGCCCAAGAAACTGGGACGTTCTTCTGTCCCAGCTTGATGTGCCAGTCGGCGGTAAATAAAATCATGCTGCAATCTTTTTTGTTTTATTTCTTCTAGTAGGATATCTGATTTCGTAAGTTTCAGTATCCGCATAGACAAACTCTATTGTCAATCCAGAGGATTCTTCAAACTGTTTTTGATTTTCTTTTAATGGTCTATTAACCATAGTGCCGTTGGCTCTTCTGCTTATACATTTAACATCGATATATCTTGTTTCACCTGTAGTAAGATGCACTGCTACTAAATCTATTAAACCTTGCCCCGTATCTTCTGTGAAAACTTGATAGCCTCGTTTTATTAAATCAGCATGAACATATAAAGAAGCTATTACACCTCTTCCGTGTTTTTCTGTACTCATGAGAATTCTGCTTCTAGTTCTTCGTCTACATTCTGTGCACTAGCGCCACGAATACGATCTAGCAGCTCTTTTTGTGCATCTGCGGTTGGGCGAGGCATAACAACGTCCATAGACTTCAAGGCTCCAACTAATTCCATCTCGGATTCGTTAAGAGGACGATGCTTGCACTTGAGTACCTGCAGTTGATACTCGACATTGTAAGGCAGAGGACCTGTTTTAACACGCTTGAACTTTACGTCCCAACCGTTAACAGGATCGGTAGGATCACCCAAGTCTTCTGCGGCAGTAATAATTTGCTCCCACAGCTTCTTCTTGAGATTTACTACTTTTACTTCTCCGTTGGTTATACACTGTGTAGCGTAGCTCCAGCCACACTTAAGATCTTTGTAATACTCTCGTACCCAATCTTTGTCTTTGTTAGCAAAACGCTCTTCGTTGCGGTCAAACGACAGGCATTCCAAAGGAATGTCCTTGTCATTCTCACCTTTAATCCAGTATACATATCGTGCTAAGATATCTCCTACAAGACGAAACTCCATATCGCCATCACGATACTGAAAACTGCTGATGTTACCTTTCTGTGCTGAACCTTTTTGCTTATTAAATGAAATTGCCATTAGTGTGTATTCTCCTGTGTAACTTCTTCATATATAAAATGTATATTATGTTCATCAATACGAAGTAGTCTATTGTCTTTAATTGATTCTAGATCCACCGGACAAAAGGCTGTATCTAGTGTGATTTTTTGTGTTGCTCTGTATTCTGCTACATTTCTTAGTGCTGCTAAAGAATAATATATAGCTAAATCTCTTTGACCATATTTATAAGCATTGAACAGAAGCATATCAGGATGTATTAAAAAATTACGCCCAATAAAATTTATGTTTGAATATTTATAAAGAGGATCAAACCTATTCTTCGGCAGTGATTTTTTAATAATCATTTCCATAATCATATTGCAGTGAGATATACTGCCGTTTGCCGAATCGTAGACTTTAGTCCAGTCAAAGAATAACATATATTATACCTAATTTCAGTAAAATTGTCAAGAAGTATTTTTTAAATGTACTTCATTGTCCAACCCTGCTTGATATAGTATCCTACACGATTGGAAGCTTGTTTTTTGGCAGTATTTCCTTTCAGATGTATATCTACCACTACAGGGGCTATTTTACCTTCTTTCTTTCTTATCACTCTGCCAATAAGCTGAGTCAATAAGGGTTCATTGTTTACTGGCGTACCAAGTATAAGGCAGCTCAGCGTGTCTACAGATATACCTTCAGAAAAGATTGATTGTGTACCATAAAGTACATTCTTATCTCCATAGAGTATCTCATCTACTAAGGTTTCTCTTTCTTCGTGTGGAACATCTCCTGTTACACATATTGCTTTATCACCTGTTAGTATTGTACAGGCTTTTAGAAAACTCACTCTATCACTTACTACTAATACTTTGTGCCCTTTTGCAGCGTAGGCTGCCGCTAGCATGGATACTGTATGTTTATATTCTTCATCATTTGCTAGAGCAGTTACTCGATTTGCCCAAGGAGTGCGTGAGCCATCTTGAAAACGTATCTCTGTGGGCACTAGATGTATCGTAGGAGCCATATAGTTTTCTTTTGGTGGCTTAAATACTGTATTCCCAAAGTAATCACGAAATACTACGTGCTTCCCGTCTTTGCGCTCTATAGTACCAGAGAGTCCTATTTTGTAACGAGAATAACAAGCATCAATGATACGGCTAAAAGTAGGACTACTAACATGATGCATTTCGTCGAGTATAATTGTACCAAAAACTTTATTAATCTTTTCGATATTACGATACAGAGTCTGTGTGTTTCCAATAACAATAGGCCCAGAAATATCCCAATTACCGCTCCCAATAATACTAGCATTAATTCCAAAAACTTTCTCTACTTCTTTTGCCCATTGATTTCTCAGTGCTACTGTATGTGTAACTACAAGAGTCTTTTGCCCTAGCTTAGCTGCGATTGCAAGCCCTGTAAAAGTTTTACCCCAACTAACCCAAGCATTGATAATTGAGTTATCGTCTATCTTATCATATACTTCTTGCTGGCTCGGGCGTAAGTCAAACTTAAAAGTAGGAAACTTTACTACATTCCTTATACGTTTGTCAATTATATCATAGTATCCAGGAATAAGATCAGTTCTGCCTATTGGTATCGATATTAATCCATTACGAATGATACCCATATTCGCAATTACCAGAGGAGGATCCAAAGGGTTGTGAGAAGGTATCAAGTACGTAAGTTCTTTGTCTATACTTTTCTGCAACTCAGGAGTGCAGTCCATATAAATACGATTACTGATTACAGCTTTCATCTAGCTCCGTTTTTGCAATGATATATTGTTTTACAAAATCACTTCGTACTATGTCTTCTATACCGAATTCGATAAAGTCAAAGCACTCCATACGTTTTAGTATTTTTAAAAAGTCTTGCATCCCATTGTTTCTCAAATCTGCTTGACGAAAGTCTCCGCAAAAAATAACTCTACATCCCATGCCTACTCGTGTAATAATTGAGTCTAACTCATGAAAACTCATGTTCTGGCACTCGTCTATAAGTATTGTAGCGTTCCTTAGTGTAATGCCTCGAATAAAAGAAGTTGTCATAAACTCGACAAGACCTTTAGTTTTAAGGATACCATAAGCATCTCCACGCCCAAAGATATCTATTGCAATGTCTTTGTAAGGCTCCTCATATACCGATGCTTTTTCTTTCTCAGAACCTGGTAAGAACCCTATATCTCTAGTAGGTACGGCACTGCGAATAATTACAAGTTTTTCATACTCCTTCTTTGCCATGTCATCAAATGCAAGATAACAAGCTACAAAAGTCTTTCCTGTTCCTGCGACCCCGTGGAGAACTAAATCTTTCTCAGACTCGAATGCGTTAAGTTGATTTCTTGTGAGAGGTTCAATTTCGGATATCTCTAATCCCGAACCGTTTATAGTTTTAGATCGTTTAGCCATTATACTTTTCGTCGTCCTGTTTTTAGTTTAAGCTCGGAATAATCATACAGTGCCCATGGATACCCTTCATGATGCAGAACACCTGCATATCTAATTTGCGAGCTGGGAGGTCTCGGTATTATAAACTGACCTCCCACTACTTTGAGAATACAGTTTCTCTGTTTTTTAACTACTTCTTTTATAGATAAATACTTTAACTGAACAAACAATGTTTTAATGTAAGTAAAACACATACCATTACTGTCTATAAAGTGTTTGTTTTCTGACTTTATAATACCAATCCAATCATATACCATTCTGCGTATTCTATACAGATTTTTAATAGGACACTGCATTCTACGTTGTCCTAACGTATTTCCAGGCTGGTTTGTATCATCCAATATTTTACCTTCTAACATGAGGAGACCGTCAAGGACATTCCAAGTATTATAAGGCAAAGTGTACACAGGATATGCTATTGTCTGTTGTGTTTTATACGTTATTACCATATTGCTTATCAAACTTACCCATAGAATAATCATCTCCAATGTCAAAATCACAACCGATTGGAGTCCCTGGAATTATAATTCCACGATCTTTTTGTATGAAATCTTGCAGAGCTTCCATATAATAGTCTACTTCATCGATAGGAACTTCTGCTAGTATTGAGTCATGTACTAATGCAAAGATTCTTGCACCAAAATTGCCCTTTTGAATGTGGGCATTCATATCTATTGCGCCGAGTAAATTAATATCAGAAGCGGTAGACTGCACCAAAAAATTGAGACCAGAACGAATGCTATGACTCTGGATGCCTTTGTCTGTGCTGGCGACATTTGGTAATCTCCTTTTTCTTCCGAAGAAGCTGTATACAAATCCATTCTGTTTAATGAATTTTTGATTCTTTTCTATCCATGCTTTTAATTGGTGAAACTCTTTAAAGTAATCATTAATAGCTTCCGAAGCCTCTTGCTTAGAGAAGTATACTCCACCATCTTTAGTTACTTGTTCACTAATCTTTGCTGGTCCTGCACCATACATAATACCAAAAGTAACTGCCTTAGCTGCCTGACGTTTAGCAGTATACATCTCTGCTACATCTTCTGCTTTGCAGGGTAGTTTAAAAACTCTCTTTGCAATATTAGAGTGAAAGTTACCTCCGGCACGAAAGACATCCATAAGAGCTTCATCTTTTGCTAGTATTGCTGCAACATATACCTCTGCTGTTGTTAAATCCATTGCAACAATTTTATACCCAGGACGTGCTTTGATACATCCTTTAACTATAGGGTTATCCCTAGGAAGCTGCTGCATATTAAGCTTACCAGAAGAAGAAAGGCGGCCGGCAACAGTACCATGAAGATTAAATCCTGTACGCAAACGAGAATCTCTGTCAAGTTGCGGGATAATTTTATCGAGGTAAGTGTTTTTAATCTTTGAGTTTTTCCTAATATCTGAGATGAGTTTAGGAACAGGGGATTGCTCCGCCAGCTCTGCCAAGACCTCGGCATCTGTGCTATCTGCCCCAGTACCTGTTTTCTTCCCAGTAGGAGTAAGACCGAGGAAATCAAAAAATAACTGACGCAACTGTACTGTACTATTAGGATTAAAATCTTTTCCATTTATTTTCTCGAATTGTTTAATCTCGGGAAACTTATACAATGCATCCACAGCCTTATCTATCTCATATTGCATTAGTTCCTGAGCATTAGTTAGCCTGTCCCTATCAAAGGGTACTCCGTTGTCCTGACAGTCCAGCAAGAACCTCGTGCCAGGTATTAATATATCATTGTACACTCGTAGTAACTGTTTATTCTGTTTGATCTTTACTACTTTTTCATATACTAGAAGTGTTACTACCGCATCCATTGCGGCATACTCTTGCATGATATCAAAAGGAATACTATCCCAAGTAAACTGACTGCGTAAAGTACCTGTAGATTTACAGTACTGTGCGATCCAATCATACATGGGTTGTTCATAGTCTCCGTAAGGAGTCCACTTCATAGCGAGCTGCTTGAGTCCGTGAGTACCAGGATTTTCATCTATAAGATAATGCAACAGCATAGTATCTTCAAAGTCTGGAAAGTTC
>Ga0209634_1003059_pt1 | contig 11452 bp, 15 predicted proteins | sample LinPmetageLP40_FD_184043 | JGI IMG/M metagenome (GOLD analysis project Ga0209634, IMG submission 184043) | Marine viral communities from the Pacific Ocean - LP-40 (SPAdes) (version 2) | ecosystem: Environmental > Aquatic > Marine > Oceanic | place: Pacific Ocean | collected 2010-08-26 | reverse complement strand
TCATCCTCAAATAATGCATAAACAGAATTTGAGAGCAATAAAAGACCAACCCATAAATAGCGTTTCATTCAGTAGTTTTTATTCTACTGTGTAGACTATATCTGCTCGTCTATCTTCTCCACATGAGTTCTGTTCAACACAATCCAAGTTGGCATATTCTTTACCATAGCTAACTGTTTCGATTTGAGAATCATCAACTCCAAATGAATTAAGTGCTTCTTTCACAGCAACTGCTCTTTTTTGCCCTAGAGATAGATTATATTCATGAGAACCACGGTAATCTGTATACCCTTGAATTTTCATATTAGCTGCAGGTGCCTCATTTAAGTATTTAGCATGCGCTTGAACAACTTCCATATACTCTTGTTTAACAACATATTTATTAAAGTCAAAGTAAATACCTCTTTTATCTTTAGCTAAAAGTGGATTTCCTCTTAATTCAAGTAAGTTTAAATCTGGTGATGTAAAAGCTGTCCCTTCATTATCATCAGCTTGCATTGACTGCAATTCTGGTTGTGGCGGATTTAAAGGTTGTGACTCTTGAAGCTCTGTCGAGCTACAGCCAGCGACTAAAATACCTAAAAGTGCTGTTAATAGTATTGATTTTTTCAACTTGTTCCCCTCTTTTTATTAATTATATTAATTGTTAATCGGTCCCCAAGCAGGCTCCTGAACTTGTCTACTGCCTAGTGGCAAGGGATCTATTTTTAATCCATTTATTGATACTGTACCAATTTTTGTGGTTTTTCCAAAGTCTTTATACACGAATAATACCATATGTCCGTTAGGTGCAAAAACTGGTGCCTCATCTAATGGACCTTTTGTTAACTTAAGAACTTGGTTAGATTGAAGATTTTGGAGGGCTACTTTAAACTTAGCCTGATCCTGAGTTAAGTACAAAAGAAGTTTTCCATCATAAGATAAACTAGGATATAAATTATATTTTCCTTCAAAGGTCACTCGACTTACTTCAGATGACTCAAGATTAAACTTATATATTTGTGGTCCACCCCCCTGATTTGAGGTGTAATAAATTTCTTTTCCATCGGGAGACCATGATGGCTCAGTAGTAATTGACCTTGATCGAATAAGTCTTTTGACATCAGAACCATCTGCATTAATCAAATAAATTTGTGAATTTGTGCTGTATGTCAAAACAATAGCTAATCTTTTTCCGTCAGGTGACCAAGCAGGCGCACTATTATTACCTTTAAAATTTGCGAGAAGCTTTCTTTTGCCCGTTGCAATTTCCTGAATATAAATAACTGGCTTTTCTTTTTCAAAGGAAACATAAGCAATCTTTTTCCCATCGGGAGACCACTTTGGTGAAATAATAGGCATCTTTGAATCCAATAAACTTGAAATGTTGTACCCATCATAATCAGCAATATTGAGTTTATATTTTTGATTGTTATATTTTTCAACAAAAGCAATTTTTGTATGGAAAACACCCTTACTACCTGTCAATCTTTCATAGACCTTATCTGATACTTTATGACCAATAGCCCGCATCTGATTTTTTTTTCCGACATACTCACCACTCAGTATTGTTTGCTGTTTATAAATATCTATAAGACTCCAACTAACTTTAACTTTTTCTTTTTTTATAAAATCAATTCTACCGATGATTAAAAACTGTGCTTCTAAACTCTTCCACTGTGAAAAATTTACCTCTTTATCGCTATTTGGTGCTGCTATTACTCCACGAGTGTCAAGGGCATAAAACAAACCCGATCTACTTAAATCACTTTTAATGACTGAATTAATTTTGCCAATATTTTTTTGAGCACCAAAACTTTTAAAAGGCATCACTGCAATTGGAATTTGACTAGCTTTACCACCCAAAATTTCAATTACTTCAAGTGCATGCAGAACACTTGACGAAAAAAATATAAATCCAGCGAAAATAATTTGTAAGAACTTATTCATTTAACTATTCGACTCCGTTTGGATGAAATTTCAATTCTAAATTTTTCAATTTACTAAATAAACCACTATCTTTTGGAAGAGGGAGTGGTTGTGACTGGATTATTGCCCTTTCAACAGCATCATCGCAACTCTTAATTTTACTCGATTTTGTCATTTTAGGTTGTCCAAGTAATTCACCTGTAGGCATTAAGCTTATCCTAAATTCCAAATTAATATAATCCAACCCACATAGTTGTTGGTTTACGTTTTGTTGAATTTTTTGTTGAATAAGAAGCTTATACTTATTTAATTCTCCAGTATTTACTCCCCCCTTCACTTCGTTTTCCCCTTCAAGAGCAGGCTTTTTTTGTTGTTTTAGTTCATTTTCTCTTAATTCAGCCTGCATCTTTTCTATCTTTTGTTGTTCAATTACCTGTTGCTGCAAGCGCTCCACTTTTTCTTTTTCAAGCATTTCTTTTTTTAATTTGTCTAATTTTTCTTGTTTTAATACCTTTTTTTTAAGATCTTTAATCGCCTTTTGTTTTTTTAGTTTTTTTGCTTTTTTTTCTGCAGCTTTCTTTTCTGCAGCTTTCTTTTTCTTTAACTTAATATCTGCTTCCTTTTGAGCCTTTGCTTTTGCCTCATTAGATTTCTGCACTTTAGTAGTTTTTTTTTGTTGTTTAATTTTTTTCTTGGGAGTTGTTTGAGTTTTATTTATTTTTTTCTGCACTGGAACACTATCCCAGATTTCTACTTCTCCATAAAATGGTATTTTTGTTTGCCAACCTACAGAAAAAATCATAACCAAAAAAAGCGCCAAGTGAATTGCGAATGAAAATAAATTAGCCTGCAATTCATCATTATTTTCCAACTTAAAAAATTTCATTAAATTATTCAGGTTTAAGTAGTAAGCCTACTTTGTTAAATTCATTTTGCTTCAATAAATCCATTAATGAGATTACTGCACCATATTTAACCTTCTCATCTGCAGCGATAACAATAGATTGGTCTGGATTTTTTTCTAATTTCTGTTTCAAAAAAACTAATAAGGAATCTTTTTTGTATGACTTACCTCCTACTTCAATTTTAGAATTTTTTTTAACTGAGATTACAATTGGATTACTTTTTTGCTTTAATGATTGGCCGACTTTTGGTAGCTCAACTACTCCTGGATTTGTCATAGGGGCCGTTACCATAAAGATTACTAATAAAACTAACATTACATCAATGTATGGCACCACATTGATTTGATCCATCATCCTTCTTTTTCTCATGAAACTATCCTTTACGATCCATGATGTTAATAAATTCTTCCATAAAACTTTCATACCTAATTGAAATTCTATCGACCTTAGAGGCAAACTTGTTGTATGCGATGACCGCAGGTATTGCTGCAAATAATCCAATTGCCGTAGCAATTAATGCTTCTGCAATCCCCGGAGCGACTTGAGCCAAAGAGGCTTGTGCTACATTTGCTAGGCCAATAAAAGCATTCATTATTCCCCAAACTGTTCCAAATAAACCTATATAGGGACTGACTGACCCAACTGATGCTAAAAAGGGTAAATGCCTATCAATTGTATCAACCTCTCTATTATATGAAGCACTCATTGCCCTCCTGACACTTTCAATACTTTTTTTATCGAGAGCGCCTGTATTGTTATTTGACATATACTCTTTATAACCTGCTTTAAATATCATCGGCAGCCCAAGCATGTCTTTTGGAGGTTTTATGCTAACTGATTCATATAGGTTGCTTAAACTTCCGCCTGACCAAAAAATTTTCTCAAAATCATCAGTATTTTGTTCTGCCATTTTTAAAGTCTTAATCTTAAGATAGATAATTTTCCATGAGGCCATAGATGCAATTACTAAAATAAGCATGACAGCTTGAACCGGGAGACTTGCTTCCCAGATTAAAGAAAAAAAAGATAAGTCACTGCCAATATTCATAATGTCTCCATTTGTTGTTTTATTAATTTTGGGATTCTTTGCGGTTTAAAAGTCTCAGAATGAATGCACGCGATGCTTACTTTAGCTGAAGTATAAAGCTCTGAATTCTTCATTATATTCTGAGTTAAATCTACCTTAGAAGCGCCAATATTATCCACAGAGGTTTCAATGTCAAGTGCATCATTAAATTGTGCGGCTTTTTTATAATCTATGTTAACTTTAGCCACCACAAACATTATTTTATCCTTTTTTTTTAAGTCAGCTTGATTTAAGTTTAAACTTCTTAGCCATTCCGTCCTGGCACGCTCCATAAACTTTAAATAATTTGAGTGATAAACAACTCCCCCGCTATCTGTATCTTCAAAATAAATTCTTACATTCCACTTAAATGATAAATGGCTCACTATAAGTTCTCACTATTTTCATTTTTAGGCATCGTAATCCCAAAATGTTTATATGTTTGTGGAGTGGCTACTCTCCCCCTTGGCGTCCTCATCAAAAAGCCCTGTTGAATAAGATAAGGTTCTATCACATCTTCTATAGTCTCTTTTTCTTCACCAATAGCAGCAGCTAAATTATCTAAACCTACAGGCCCACCAGAAAACTTTTCAATAATTGCCTTTAAAAAAGTTCGGTCCATTAAATCTAATCCAATCACATCAACATCTAACATTTTTAATGCGTGATTGGCAATTGTTTCATTAATATCACCTTCTGCCTTTATATCTGCATAATCTCTGACCCTTCTAAGCAGTCTATTGGCAATTCTTGGAGTTCCTCTTGAGCGTTTTGCTAATTCTGAAGAACCATTTTTATCAATGGTTGTTTCAAGAAGCCCAGCACTTCGCAGAACAATTTTAGCTAATTCCTCATTTGTATAAAATTCAAGACGAGAAACAATACCAAATCTATCACGAAGAGGATTCGTTAACATTCCTGCTCTTGTTGTGGCCCCAATTAAGGTAAATGGGGGTAATTCTAATTTGACTGATCTTGCTGAAGGACCCTCACCAATCATGATATCTAATCGATAGTCTTCCATCGCTGGGTACAGAATCTCCTCAATGACAGGAGAAATTCGATGTATTTCATCAATAAATAAAACATCATTAGCCTCTAGATTTGATAATAAAGCTGCTAAGTCGCCCGTTTTTTCTAGAACAGGGCCTGATGTTTGTTTAAGGTTTACGCCCATTTCATTTGCAATAATATTTGCAAGCGTAGTTTTACCTAGGCCGGGAGGTCCAAACAAAAGGAGGTGATCTAGTGGCTCTTTTCTTTTTTTTGCAGCCCCAATGAAAATATCTAATTGTTCTCTTATTTTTTCTTGGCCAACGTAATCTTCCAACTTTTTAGGTCTTAATGCCCTTTCAAAATTTTCTTCTTCACCGCTTACAGCTTCACTATTTTTAAACTGATCAGGTTCAATCATTTTTTACCTATTGGTTAATTTAGTTTGATAATAATTTTAACGCTATTTTGATTCCGTCATTTACTGAAACATTCTCTTCTAAATCTTTTGTAACAGTTAATATATCCTTTTGATTGTATCCTAGGGCTAATAAAGCATTTTGAATGTCACTTAACTCAGACGAACCTTGATGTTTTGAAGATGCAAACTCAGTATCTAAAAATTTATCCTTAAGTTCCAAAATTAATCTTTCTGCTGTTTTTTTTCCAACACCGGGTATCTTTATTAATGAATTTACATCTTGAGTTTGAATTGAATGTGTAAGCTCATTGGTTGTCATTCCGCCCAATATTGACAATGATGCCTTAGCACCGATACCATTAACTTTGAGTAATTTTCTAAAGATGATCCTTTCTTGGTCTGTTGCAAAACCAAATAATAATTGGGCATCTTCTCTTACAAGAAAATGGGTTAGCAGAACTACTTCGTTTCCAACTTCTGGCAAATCATAAAAGGTTGTCATTGGAACCTCTATTTCATACCCAACGCCATTACAGTCAATTAAGATATGTGGAGGTATTTTTTCTAAAATTTTACCTTGAATACGTCCAATCATATTATTCTGCCTGATTTCATTCGATTACCTATCCCGAGCCTTCCTAGTGATTCACTAATATTAGCATGACACATTGCACAAGCTAGTGCATCTCCAGAATCTGGGCCAGGCAGTGAGGGTAATTTCAGTAACCTTTGAACCATGGTTTGGACTTGGAGTTTATCTGCATGACCGTTCCCAACCACAGATTTTTTAATTTGAAGAGCAGTGTACTCGTAGATATTAATTTCCTTTGATACAACGGCTGCAATTGCCGCGCCTCTGGCCTGTCCAAGCAGTAGAGTAGACTGAGGATTAGTATTTACAAACACTTTTTCAATGGCAACAATACTCGGACTAAACTTTTCAATCACCTCACCAATGCCTGCAACTATAATTTTAATTCTTGCTGCCAAATCAAGATCTTGCTTTGTTGTTATTATTGTTCCACTTGATTCATATGTAAGGTTTTGTTTTTCCTGATGTATAACACCATAGCCAGTTACTCTTAACCCTGGATCAATACCTAATATTGTACTCAATGATTAGTTAGACTTCAAAATTTGCATTAGTGTAAACCTCCTGAACATCGTCCAAGTCCTCTAATATATCTAATATTTTTTGCATCCTCAAAGCATCATCGCCTTTTAAATTTATTTCATTTTCAGCCTTCATTGTCAGTTCGGCTAATTCTTTTTTAAAGCCTGATTTTTCAAGCTCTTCATTTATTTTAATAAAGTCGTTTGGTAAGGTAATAATTTCTACGCTTTTATCATCATTAATAATTACATCATCCGCACCTAAATTAATTGCTTGGTCCATGAGTTCCTCACTATCATCTATAGGAGCAAAAAAAATACTACCACAGTGCTTAAATAAAAATGAAACAGATCCGTCAGTACCTAAATTACCGCCATTTTTTGATAAAGCATGTCTCACATCAGCGACCGCGCGCACTTTGTTATCTGTCAGGCAATCTATAATAATCGCTACTCCACTGATGCCATAACCTTCATACCTTATCTCTTCATAATTAACCCCTTCTAATTCACCAGTTCCTCTTTTTATTGCCCTAGTAATATTCTCAGCCGGCATACTTTGCTCTTTAGCCGCTGTAACTGCAGACCTTAATCTTGGGTTAAAATTTATATCTCCCCCACTCATTCTTGCAGCAACAGTAATCTCCTTTACTAATTTAGTAAAAATTTTACCTCTTTTAGCATCCTGCCTCCCTTTGCGATGCTGAATATTTGCCCATTTTGAATGCCCTGCCATAGATAACCCTGCCTCAATTTTTTTTGTTAGATATAGTTTATCAGTAAACTTTATATCTATAACCTGTAGATTTATTCAAATTTGTAAATTTAAGCAGTTTTGCTAAAAGTTAAGAATTTAGTTATGCTATTTTTTTAGATAGATGAATATATTTAATGAAAACATTAAAGCAAATAATTGAGACGAAAGAAATTAAAGAGCTACTGACAATCTCTCCGACTCAAACTGTTATTGAGGCACTTATGGTTATGGCAGAATATAAAATAGGCGCATTGTTAGTGACAGATAAAGACAAAATGGTTGGCATCGTTTCTGAGAGAGATTATGCTCGCGAAATTATACTTCACAAAAAATCATCAAAAGAAACGCTTGTTAAAGACATTATGACTAAAAAAGTTTTATTCCTTCAACCTTCTGATTCGTTTGAAAGAGGCCTGGAAATAATGTCAGAAAAAAAAATCCGTCATATTCCCGTCCTTAAGGGAAATAAACTTATTGGCATGGTTTCACAAGGCGATCTTGTGAAAGAAATGATAAGTCATCAAAAAGATTTAATAAGCCAACTTGAAAGCTTTATTCAGAATTAAATTATTCACCTATTATTTTAACTAAAGCTCTCTTCTTCCTTTTGCCATCAAACTCACCATAAAATATTTGTTCCCATGGGCCAAAGTCAAGCTTTCCTTCAGTAATAGCAACAACAACTTCTCTCCCCATTACTTGTCTTTTTATATGTGCATCCGCATTATCTTCACCAGTATCATTATGTCTGTAATGACTTAATGGCTCATGTGGAGCTAATGCTTCAAGCCATTTTTTATAATCATGGTGTAAGCCTGACTCGTCATCGTTAATAAAAACGCTGGCCGTAATATGCATTGCATTAACCAACACAAGCCCCTCTTGAATTCCACTTTCATCTAAACATGAATTTACCTCAGGTGTTATATTTGTAAAGTGCATTCTTTCGGGAGAATTAAACCACAATTCTTTTTTATAGCTTTTCATATTTTCTATCCTTTTAACATACAATTATTATTCCAAACCTTCCAATATTCTATTATATTTTTCATACCAGACCTCAGAAAAATCAGTTTGTTTATAATCTTTAAAGCAGGGAGTCCCTAAGGTGTAATGAATAATTTTTGCATTTAAATTTTTAGGGTATTCAATCGCTAGCCAATTCCACTCTGAATCTAGTTCACCAATATCTGACTCCTCCAACCATGAAAATCTATGCAAATATTTTCCTGATTGATTCTCTACAAAATCAGGAGTTAGTTTTTTGTTTTTAGGATGATTACAGTTCCATAAAATTAAACTTGACCAATTTTTTTTAGGATAATTTTCATTTTTATTTCCGAGATACTTTTTTTTCGCTTTAGTCTTATAGTCATGCTTTACAACTTGAACTGCCTTACTTTTATCTCTCAAATCCCAGAGTTCTTTAATGTCTGTCTGACAAATCATATCGCCATCAGCAAAAATTGCCCATCCTTTAAAATTGTTCAGATAAGGAGTTAAAAATCTTGAGTAAACAAAGTCGTTACTTCTATCTTCGTGCTTTTCCACATAGCCTTTTAAGGTATTTATAGATAAAGGAGTGAAAGTGACGGGTAGAGAGGATTTTTCTATTACGCTCTGAACAAAGGTATGGTAAGCCACAGCCTCCCTCTGATCAAAACCAACAACAAACTTAATTACCTCATTCATGACTAATCTCCTGTGATAATAAATCATACAGTTTATTAATTGGTGCTTTCCAATCTTTAAGATTGTCTGCCCTTAGAATATTAATGCTTGGATACCATAAACTTGAACTTTCATTGATTCCCCAATACCATAGCCTTCCATCAGTATAAGGAACAATTAAAAATGTTTTTTTGTTTAAAGCACCAGCTATATGAGCTGTAACATTGCTTGTTGTAACAACAAAATCACATGCATCGATCAACGAAGCTAACTTAGTAATATCATTAAAGTTGTCAACATCTGTAATTTCAATCAATTTAAATCCAAATTTATCTTTTAACTCTTTTTTTTCTTTTTTTGTATCTCCATATTGAAGGTCAACAAAATCAATATTAGGCAAACTAAAGATAGATTTAAAGTCCTCTAAATGCATACTTTTACTTTCTCCAATTTTTAAGTTTTTACTCATCCACGAAATGCCACAAACATTTTTATTTCCTAAATTAATTCTATTCCTTAATGTTTTTGTACACTCTATATTTGACTCTAATAATGGCACTTTTTGGTTTGAAAAGTCTTGACTTGAATTTCGAAAAAATTTCCCGAGACCTCCAATTGGTAGGTGAAAATCATATAAATTCTCATTATCAGCATTATCTAAAAAAACTACGTTTGTAAAATCTTTAAATGACGCCTTGTATAAATTTAATAATCTTGGTTCAAGAACAACTATAAACTCATTGGGTGTCTTTAATGCATCTGATAATATAGTGCTATAAAAAATATGATCTCCAAGGCCTTGTTCCCCCCAAATAAGTATTTTTTTATTTTTAACATTAAAATTTTCTAATTGGGGTTTTTTGGTAACTAAAGAGATCATTTTTTGATCCTCAGCTTTCCATCTTGACTCATAAAGTTGCCATGCATTTCTAAAATTATGAGATGCAAATTCGAAGTATGAAAGATTAATATTGGCGCTATGATTTTCAGGGTCAAGCTCAATCGCATGTTTATAAAACTTTATAGCCTCTGTATTACGGTTTAATTTTCGTAAACCATTAGCATAACTATTATAAAAAACTGCATTATCAGGAAATAAGTTCATAGCCATCTCTATATCAGTCATTCCATTCTCAAGATTATTCATTTTATTTTGCAATTCGCCCCTGCTGAAATATGCTATAGCTTTATCCTTAGGAGACGAATCAGAACTAATAATAAGAGAATAATCAGCCAATGCTTCAGCAAACATTTCTTTCTGCTCATGTGAGCTTGCTCTTTTAAAAATAAATCTAGCATTACAGTCAATCTTTATTGCTGTATTAAAATCTTTAATGGCTTTCTCATGATTACCTTGGTTTGAAAATGTGACTCCCTTATTAAAAAAAGCCTCTGCAAAATTCCCATCTAAATAAATTGCGGCATTATATTGTTGAATTGCTTTGTCAAATTCCTCACTTAAATTAAATACAAAACCTAAATTTAAGTGAGCCATTTTATTTTCAGGATTAATTTTTATTGCTTGTATATAACAATCAGTGGCTTCTTCAATTTTATTAATCGAAGTCATTGCTCTACCTTTATTATAAAAAGCATTAAAGTTACCTTGGCTTGAATTTATGGCCATATCAAAATATTTTATAGACTTTTGGAAATCTCCACTTTCAAGAAAATAGTTACCTAAATTATTAAGTATGTTGGACTGATTTGGATTAATTAATAATGACCTATCAAGCAGTTCGGTTGCACGTTCGATATTCCCCATTTGTAATTCAATTGTGCCAAAGTTTGCAAGCATTTGGTCATTTGTAGGAATCACCTTAATTAATTTTTGGTAAATATTTCTGGCTTCATTGAATTGCCCTTTTTGACAAAAAACAAGTGCATCTTGCAAAGCCCTTGTGATTTTATGTTTATTTTTATAAACCATTTGTAAATATTATATGAAAAGACATAAGAATAAATTAAAAAAAATCACTTAATCGTAATTTTCTTTGTAGATGAACCTTAATAAAAATAATTTAATAAATATTTTCAGCGTAAAGTTAATTAGCTTTTTATAAAAACTAACTCTATTCCATTTCCAGCTGGATCTTTAAAAAATAACTGTTCAATATTAATTTCAGGAATAAACCTTTCTTTAAAAATAATATTATTTTTTTTAAAGATTTCCATAAATTTTTTCTTATCAATTGCAGAAAATGAAACATGATCAAAAGTTGAATTGACATCAACCAAGTTTTTTATACTTTCTTTTGATGAACTGAGATGAAGAATATCCTTCTCTTTTGCATAGAGCCAATAACCTTTACTTTTAAAAGGAGGTCTATGGCCTAGCTTTAACCCCACGATATTGATATAGAAGTCTTTAAGTGTCTCAATCATTTTTTCATCTGAGCGAAGATTATAATGATCAATACCGTTAATCATTTTTTTGACTTGCTGTTAACCTTTTTTTGATATGAAGCTCTCTTAACTGTTTATCATCTACTTCATTGGGTGCATTTGTTAATAAACACTGTGCTTTTTGCGTTTTTGGAAAAGCAATCACATCTCTAATTGATTCAGCACCTGCTAATAGAGTCACTATTCTATCTAATCCAAAAGCTATTCCACCA
>Ga0209634_1003058_pt1 | contig 11455 bp, 24 predicted proteins | sample LinPmetageLP40_FD_184043 | JGI IMG/M metagenome (GOLD analysis project Ga0209634, IMG submission 184043) | Marine viral communities from the Pacific Ocean - LP-40 (SPAdes) (version 2) | ecosystem: Environmental > Aquatic > Marine > Oceanic | place: Pacific Ocean | collected 2010-08-26 | reverse complement strand
CCCATTTCCTTCATAAAATTTTCAATGTGCTTGATCCGAATCTTTCTTTTTACGCACAAGTAAAATAGCATCTGTCGTGCATCCACTATTCTTCTTTCTTTTGTTTTAGAAAACATTTCTTCCTTAGTTATTCCATGAGTCTTACAAACTTGAGACACATAACCTTTGAAGGTGTGACCTTCTTGTAGATAAATCATATTACTTTATTTTATTTAATTTTTAGAGAGCATGAGGGGAATCGAACCCCCCTGTACCTCGCAGATTTTTTAACTAGAAAACAAATTGAAACCTGCAAATGCCCTTTAACCTATTATGAACATTTAAAATTACACAAATTATATCATTTGTACAAATCTTTTCTATAAAATTATAGTTGTGACTCAGATAATTCCCAGAGCATTTTATTTATTCTGAGGTTCTCATCGATGGATGTTACCTTTCTGGATTTGTTGTAGATAATTTTATCCCCATCCTTTCTGGTGGTATCCAATCCTCCATTGATTAACTTCTCCTGTACTCTGTTAAATACAGTCCATAGATCGTTTCCTTTGTCGGCTGACCTATTTACTTTTAAAAGTTGTTCAATGTCTACAGTGCGACCATCATTCCATCTCTTGTTTACTGACTCAATACCAAAGTTGACTCTTTCTTCAGGAGACAATTCAACAGACATCATTTCTTTTACTTTGTCAAACAAGCTGGGTATGTTGGATGTAATTTTGTCTACCGTTTCTATGATGTCAGTCTCCTGTAATCCTTTGTGGATGATTGTATGTTTGCCGAAAGTTTTGTCTGCAATTACAAGTCCATTAGAACACACCAAACGAAATAGTCCAATGTGAAATTTAAACGCTGACCTGCCATCGTGTGAATTAGTTACCACGATCTCTGGATGGGTGTCAATACGATTATCACTATTAATAAACATTATGTCGGTATTGCGAAATCTCAGGATGTGTTTTTTGAACGGAGATGTATGCTCATTTCCTTTTCTGTTTCGTACCTGCATTGCATGTGTAGGCATCCAGTTTCTTTTCTTTAAAATGTCTACCACAGATGCAGTTGATATGTGGTTGTAGACTTTTGACAAGTGTTCTGACTGTTCAGTAGTGAACACTGAAGGGCATTCCTCCATGATTTGATTTGATTGTAAATAATCCATTTCAATTGATTTGTGAGGATGTGTTTTTTTTTCCTCTGGTTTGTTTTCTTTGCACCCACTTTGAGTACATTTTACTTGCTATCGCTAACCTTTGTGGTCGGAACGCATAGTTTCTTTTGATGATAGACATAGCTATCCTTACAAAGTTTTCTCTCTCTGTCATTGGTTTAATTTTAATTCAAGTTGAATAAGTATTTCTTTTTTGTTCTCCAAATTCTTACCATGCGGATTCCCATCAACATCATATGTCGGTTGAATGTTGCTAGGCATGTAGTAATTGTCTCTGGTTGTAGTGCGTGTAATCTCATCGTTAAAGCCATTGAAGGAGACATTACGCTCTCTGGTATACCTCTGGACTTCAATGTCCGCACTATATTGATAGCCATGCACCCAAAAGAGTACATGACCATCGTGTAATTCATCATCGTAAAAGAGAGCTTTATTAAGGTCGCTTTTGTGACTTCGGCCTTTTAGCCATTTGTCTAATGCATCAGATACCTCATTAAAAATTTTGACCACATTGTAATATTCCTCTTTAGATTTGTAGATATGCTTAAAGTCGTTACTTATGTATGCATTTGCATCCACATAATCATGTAATTCAACAAATGATTGTGCGTTTATTGGAATGACTTTCTTAGCCATGTCCTGAAGGATTAATTCCTTGCCTTTACTAATTAATTGTTCTTTGTTCATGATTACTTTAGATTAATTGAGTAATGATTGTGGCCTATCTCCAGTACGTCATCCTCAGACATATTGTATATGTCCCAGTTGAACTCAGAGTCTTGCTTTGCAATCTCCTTTATCTTTGCAATGGCTTCACTTCTGGAGTACTCAAATGTACCCTCAGCATGACCAGAGTCAATGTATGTCTCCGCTTCAACACTTCTGTCTTTGCGCCACTTCGCAAACTCTTTGTCTGTCATCACTTCGTATCCCATCCACCCCTCAGCACTCTGGACACCCTTCATGTAGGCATCCAGCTCCGCTTGAGAATTGAAAGACTGATGATCTAATTCAGCATCCTCCTCTGGAGACGATCCCCAGAGAATTTTGACATCAAAGGTTTCATCAACAGTCTCTGTGACTGTCATCCTTTGTTTCTTGGCCTCTGCTTCCAGCATAGGTAAGCATTGGTTATACAATTCTTCGGTCTCAAATGTAGCGACCAATTCAGCATGTAAATAGCTTTCAAAATATACTCGTACCATATCTTATAATTTAATTTTAATTTCACAAATGTCTCCATCAGCATCCCTTCTACCCTTCACTTCGTATACGCCATCTCCATACTTCGTTCCAAAAACAACACCTAGACCGTATCCTAACTGAAATTTTTTGTTTAGATGCGTATGACATGCACCACCAAAATTGAAGTCTCCAATTTCATAATCTGATTCAGAGAATTCTTCCCATCCCTTTTCATTTCGCAATTCATTCATGCATTTACCATTAAACTCATCTAATGGTGTAGACCAAGTAATTGTCTTACCATCAATCTTATCGAAGCATCCTAACTTACGACCATCAGATTTTCTTACAATACCGTTTCTAAAACTATAGTTATTGTTAAATTCAACCTTCTTCAACATCTTTGAAGCCATTGTTTCGGCATCAATTTTACCCTCTTTAAAGTCTCGTAGTAACTTGTGGATGTCTAGCATTCCGCTAAAGTGTTTTGCGTAACATGGGTCAATTACCATCAATGCCCCAGAGTCTACTCCGCATTCGCCAATGCGCTCAAATTTCCGTGTGTTCATAATAAATTTTATTAAAGTTTTATACCACCAAAAGCCGACCACTATTTCAAGGTCAGCTATTGTGGGAATTATATAATTAGTTTAATTTCCGTTCACTAAAGTATACATTCTTTTTCTATTAAGCAAATATGGATCGTTGTTACCAGTTTTTTGCTTGTGAATATGCTTTGTCAAAGTTTCTTTCCATCCCTTCACTTAGGGGTGCTTGAAACCTTCCTTGCATATAATTTTCATTCGTCTTGTAAAAGTTTCCTTTTAGCTTCATAAGGATTTTTTTATCCTTGATAAAGTACGTTGCGTTTTCGCTTTTATAAATTCCGTTCTGCATTTCTATTTGTTTTTATTGTATTGGTTAATAAGTTCTACTACTGCTCTATATAACTCATCTATATTACAAGTGAGTAATGCATCATTTAGTTTTGTGTAATTAATAGCATCTGTATTGCCAAATATTTCAAAGCATTCAACGACTACGGGCATCAACCAATCCCAAGAGAGATGGTATTGTAGTTCGTGTACCTCGTAAAACTCTATTCTTATGTCGTTTAATTTAATAGGGCTTTGTTCTTTCCTAGCATAAACAAACAAACCCTCAAGGGTTTCTTCAAGTTCTAGACCCATAAATTCTGCTATCATTTTATTGTTTTCTTCTGTGTTCATCTCTATTGGTTTTTATTGTATTGGTTTATAAATTCTACTACCGCTTTGTAGGTGGCTTCTTGTCTATCTTTGCAGTCCTCAACATAAACCACATAATTGTTCACTTCATCCATAAAGTTAGCATCATATGTACGGGTTGCTCTACGCTTGGTTGCTATAAAGTCATATCCATGCTCTTCAATCTTCTCCACTACGGGCATCAACCAATCCCATGAAATGTGGTAAGATAAATTCTCTAAATGGTATGGCCCTCTTTTTGTTTGGTACACGCCACATTCATTGGGTGCTAGTCCCATAAATTCTGCTATCATTTTATTGTTTTCTTGATTGCTCATTTTACTTTTAGTTTAAGTGAGATAACTTTATCTCGTTAATAAATTTCTTTGCTTCTCCAGATGTTTTAAATGCATGTACTGAGATTGGTCTATGGATGCTAATCACATGCACCATCCAGAGTAATCCATAATCTTGAAATAATTCAAATTCGCTCATTATAAATGCCCTCCATAGTTTTTTGATTCAACATCGTACCTTGTTTCATTTGGCTGGTCAATCTCATCACAACATTCATCTCCGAAACCATGAACCCAGTCAGCTCCATTAAGTTTATATTGCATCTCATCCACATACACTTCAGAATGCTCATTTAAATACTCAGATACATCCTCTAACTTAATGTGGTCTGGAATGCTTACTTCTACACTTGCTATCTTATGATAGACTTCTCTGGTGGTTATTTTAACCTTCATAATAATTAATTAAAGTTATGCAAAGCATTATGCCTTGCACCCGAAAACCCCAAGCCGAATGAACGTACTTGGGGTGTTGAAATTGGATGTGAATCCTACATCAGATAGCTAACTAAAATGTATCCAGATGTACCACATAAAATCCCACATGATGATGACAATAAAACCAGTCTTGAAATCTTAATTCTCACGATCTAAATTTTCTGATTCTAAACTGGACAAAACGGTATTGAATCTGGTAATGCTTTTCAGAGATAATAAATCCATCTGAGGCCGATAGGATTCGCTCCAGTTAGATTCTAATTCATCTCTTAAAGCAATAAATTCATGCTTGGTCATCTCGTTTACTTTTACTCTCAATTCTGCTTGTGTTGGAATGTTCATTTCTTCTTGAGGATAATCAATGGCTTTTAAATATCCAAACCCTCTATCTTTTTGTGTTCTTTTCATGTCTCTGGTTTATCTGGTTCTAAATAATAATTGCTCTTGTCTCTTAGCATATCTTCCAGATGGTGTTCTGGATGCTAACATTCTGCATTTTGCTTCCTTCAAAATACGCATGTGCTGAATGGATTTTAGCCCATCGTAATCGAATGCTTTTGTTCTTAATCTGTTAACTAGTTTTTGGTAATTCATAAACATTTTATTTTTGGTTAAGACATCCCCGATTCACATCGGTAATGTTTCGGATATTGAATCCATCTTCAGTTAACCTTCCTTCTCCTGTTGCTTTATCTGAGCATCCCATATCGCTTGTTGATTCTCCAGCAAAACTGTATGCAATGTTACTGGAGTATGTGGTACAGGGGTTTGGCCTCCATGAAAACCTATGATGGTAAAATCATCTTTACCGTTGTGGTATTTGACATCAACACAGGTATTAAAGAGAACGCTGAACGTGATTAATTCGCCATTACTGGTCTTTATACTAATCGTCTCTGATTTGTCAGTACATTCAATGTATGTATGCTTATGCTGGGCATTGAATACTGCAAATCCTTTTACTTCAGCTATGATAGTATTCAAGACATATTTAAAATCGTCTCCTACCGTTTCATCATAACTTAGGATGTTCCCAAATACATCTGGACAAATGTCCGTATCTGGTTTGTTGATGTAGTTAACGAATTCTAGTAGATTGCGTACCGTAGCAGTATAGTTACGATTCATCTGGATGTGGAATCCGTTTTTAGCATAATAGTCTTCCAGATGCTCTGGAATTGGCTTTGTTGATTTGTTCATTTTTCTGTGGTTTTAAATGTAAAGTAATTCGGATTTAAATTGTGCTTGTATCTCACAATGTCTCTGGCTTGGTCTAACGATGTCGCAACAACATCCAATTCAATATCTCCAAGTACGTCTTCTACGTCTCTGGATAAGTCTTTTTCTGGCCTTACTTCCCATGTTTGTAGATCGTGGTTTTTTTCCATCTGGTTAAGCAAGTTTTCAATGTTCTCCAGATGCTTCTGGATTCCAGTATAACTTACTTCTGTTGCATCTTCTTCAGCACCCTCTGTAAACGTTTCTCCGTTCAACACAATGCAATCAATTGTCTCTGAAATATCATCTGTCCAGAGACCTGTAGTGTTCTTGTCAATTGCATCCAGCAAACCCTTTACCAGATGTACTAATTCTTCCTTTTTTTTCATATGATTAATTTAATTCTTTATATGCCCAAAACCCCACATCATTTACGATGTGAGGCCAATGGGTATTCCATCTGGAATCCTAGTTAAAGGAAACCTTTCCAAGACGATTTACATGCTTCTTGAAAGACAATCCAGATAGATACTTCAAATGCGCTGGTAAGACTGCATCCTGTACCCTATCCCATTCAATGAATGTATCTTTGGTATCTTCGCCTTCCCAAGTACTTAACATGTACCCTTCCAAGTCAGAACTATTCCCGCTTGAAGTGGCTTTTTCCAGAGAAGCATTAACCTTCTCTAGTCTATCGATTATTGATTTAGTGTATTCGAAATCTTTTGTCATAGCTGGTTTTTTTGTAAGGGAATCGAAACCCTTGTTATCAATCACGTTAGGCCTTTAGACATAACGCATATTGTGTTTCATGTTAACGATTCAAATGTAATATCTCCATCTTCGCTCCATAACACTTGGTACAATTCTGTCCATGTGCTAATTTCATTTATCATGTATACATCGTCTTCAGTATACCTGTATAATGCGTACTCTTTCGTAATATGGATTTCTTCTCCAGATTCGATTCGTTTTAACTGGTCAATGGTAATTGAATCCAGTACTTTGTCTAATTGTGATTCGTGTTTCATAATATGTGTTTTTTTTAACCAGAAATGCCCGTATTTATTTCAGTACGGGCCTCTGGAGAAAATCAGATGGTTTAACAAAATATATAATGCAATTCCTTGTATCCTTTCAGAAGTTTACGACATGCTTTTACTTGATTGTTTAGGTCTTCTAATTGTATTCTGTTATAACCTTCCGAGACATATCCCTCTATATCATAGTACATTCCATTGTACAAATCCTTGTTGTATTCTAACAATGAATATGCTAAACTATTATACTCACTTAATAGGTCATCAAATCTCTTCTCTTTTAACCATTCTTTGCGCTTGTTAATGGCTTCTTTGCATAGGTCTATGCTCCATGTTGTTTCTGGTTCGTGTTTCATGTTAATGTAGTTTATACGTTTTTATGATGTTATCTAATCTTTGTTGGTCTCGCTTTGCAATCTCATCTGAATGTAGGAACATCCATACCATACCGAATGCAAGGATGCATATCAATACAGTTAATCCTGCTGTGGTGTTTGTTTCTGGTTCGTGTTTCATGTTACTGGTTTTTGGTTATAATTTTTTGTATAATCTGTTAATAAAATCTACTTCATGTTCTTGCACCATTAAGTGTCCAGGATGAACATACTCTCCATGCAACATTGATGGTGTTCTTTTTAATGCCCATTTCAAATCTTCAATGTGGGATTCTACTTCCTTCCTGCTTCTGGTTAAAAATGCTTTCTTACTTGCATTTGTCGAATATTCCTTAAGAGTATTCGTGTAAAAATCAACGGTTTGTTGTGTCATAATTAAATTCGTTTTCGTTCATATCTGGTACAAATATAGTCTAATTCTGGATATAAACAAACACATGCGCTCCAGTATAATTCATACACCAGCATAAAATCATGCGTAAAGCCAGTAATGACCAGCATTTTAGAATCAAATGAAATAATTTCAAATTGTACCAGAATTGTTAAAGGTGACCAGAGGCCTCTGCTGGGGTTACCAGATGTCTCTCCATCTGCGCTGGAAGGGAAGGCCTTCCCCTAGAAACCATACGTTTACGGGGTGCATGTGTACCAGATGCTCTCCAGTATAACCAGATGTTCTCCAGATGCGTTCGATACCCGGTATACAAATCGCAATTTATACCCGGTACAAATCCGCTGCAACATAGATCGCGACAGCTGTCAAATTTTAGGGATCGCAGACCGATGCCTGAAGAATCGCGTATGTCAATAGTGACGAGGGATGCGGGGTGATGGGGTGCTAGGGAGACGATGACGAGCAGAGGGGAAGCAGAGGGGAAGCAGAGGGGCAGAGCATCCAGAGAGCAGGGAGCAGTACACCATCCGTTACACGCCATACAAAAAACGCCAAAAAATCGGAGGTGCGCCAACGAAAACATCACCCCCCCATCGAATACAAAACGACTTCCCCCGCGTGGCCCGCGCGCGTACAAGCTATAATAACCCAAACACTAAAGGCATCTAAAAATTTTTTTTACCTTTGTATCATGTCAGTATGGGAATTAGAGATACAGAGTAGATTTCGTATAGGCCCTGCTGTCGGGTTCAGTATTTACTTGTCGGATACTGAGTATGATTACTCAGAGTTTATACTGTTCTTATTATTTATAAGTATTCATTTTAAATGGGAAGAACCATGGACGGACTAAAGATAAAAGATGGCAGATTAATTAATGATCGCCCTGAACCTGTGATAGGTTTGTATGAGATGGCTCGTGCTAAGAAGGCACGCAAGAGAGCAGACAAAGTTGCAATGATAGCTGAGGGCAATGCACTGGGTGAAGCATTAGAAATGATGCGTCCATCTATGCCAAAAAGAAAGTAGAATTTACATTGATTATAATTTAAGGGAGGTTCGTCCTCCCTTTTTTTATGTTTACTATTTTGTATTTTTTCTTTTACTATATACTATTATGTTAATTTTCGACATAACTATGTCAATAATATGTTAATAATATATAGCTAAGTAATTGATAATCAAAGCCATGACAAAAATGTCGATTTTAAACCTACTCTGAAGAAATAAATTTACATTAAATAATAGTAATATATATATATATAATAGAGAGATTATTTTCGACATTCGACATATATCAAATTGACTTTCAATCCTGCGTAATTTTTATTACCTTTGACCAAATCAAATCCAATACATATGAATCCATCAGGTTACAATCCTAAAGACCTAATCTTCGATGACGTTGCCAGGGGCAAGTTAATTGCGGGGATAGAGAAAATCGCTAAAGCAGTAAAGAGTACACTCGGCCCTATGGGTCAGACTGTTCTAATCGAATCCCCGGAGCATACGCAGTCGGTAACGATTACTAAAGACGGTGTGACTGTTGCCAAGAGTATTGACCTATTAGATCCTGTCGAGAACCTTGCGGTTAGAATAATGAAAGATGCTGCTAGTAGCACAGCGAGTAGTGCTGGTGATGGCACGACCACAGCAATTGTGTTGGCAGAAGCGATAGCTACCCTTGGTCTAAACGAGGAGAGTATTCGAGACTATGACAAGATTGAAGTGATACGCCACATTCAAAAGTGGACAGATGCCACCATCAAGAGATTAACTACAATGAGTAAAAAGTTAACGAAGTCTAAGATGCGAGACGTTGCTACAATCTCTGCGAACAATGACAAGGAGATAGGTGCATTAATAACTGACGCATATACTGAGGTTGGCGTTGATGGGATAGTTACCGTTGAGAAGTCAATGACTGAGGAGACATACTCTGAGGTTACCCATGGCATCAAGATAGACCGGGGGTATAGTTCAAACCTATTCGTAAACAATCAAAAGAAGGACGAGTGCATCATGGAGAATGTATATGTGATGATGACCGATCATCCCATTGAGAACATACTACAGATTGAGAACATATTGAAACCAATCGTTGAGAACCGAGATGCATTATTAATAATAGGAAACTGCTCTCAGGGTGTGACCAACACCTTGGCTGCAAATGTGGTGAAGAACGGACTGAAATTTTGCAGTGTGATACCACCGCAGTTTGGGTATAAGTCTCACGAGCTGATGGGCGACATGGCGGTTGCGCTAGGTGGGAAATATTTCCAGGAGGGTATGGGTGATGACCTCAGCCTTATGACCATCGAAGACCTTGGTGTAGCATCAAAGGTGATAGTGGGTACAGGCTCAACTGTCATCATCAGAGAATCTAAGAAGGACGATGAGGTGATAGCGAGAGTAAAAGAGCTAGAGGTGCAGCACGACAACACCTCCACTCCCAACGAGAAGAAATTTATCAAGGAGCGTATTGCTTGTTTGAATGGTGGGATAGGTGTGATATATGTTGGGGGTAACTCTGACGTAGAGCAAAAAGAAAAATTTGACCGCATCGATGATGCGGTGTGTGCTGTGAGATCAGCACAAGAGGAGGGGATTGTTGCCGGAGGAGGCGTAGCACTATTTGAGTGTTCCGAGCATTTGGCATCATTACTCCCTACATTCTCAGGAGCAGAGGCTCAAGCGATTGAGATATTAATCGATGCGTATCAATCACCCTTACGTCAGATACTTGAGAACGCTGGCAAGGATGCCAATGAGGTGATAAACTTTATAATTAACAACAACTCAAAGATGGGATACAATGTCAAGACTGGCGATTATGGCAATATGTTCGACATGGGCGTTGTCGATCCATTGAAGGTTACAAAGAACGCATTAAAGAATGCGGTGAGTGTTGCCACTACAATCCTAAGTACTAATGCCATTGTGACGATGGCCCGATCATACGAGACTGAATGAGTGAGGCGATGATAATTGCATTGATGGAGAAGTATCCCAACGATGCAGACCTAGGTAAGGAGATACGAAAGATAGCAATCAAACTTAAAAACAAATTAAAATGAGTGAAGTACTAGAAGGAATAATAGAGCATTATCAAGAAGAATCATTTTTAAAAGCTGATGGATTTGACGATGCTGTGATTGGCGTTGAAGAGCGTTCACTACGACTAATATATTCAGTAGGTAAATGCATAGAGATTCTTATTACTAAGGAGGAAATGGAACTGGAGGATGCCCTTGAGCATTTTAGCTACAATGTGTCTGGCTCATATGTTGGAGAGAAGACTCCAATATGGTCACACGATATGTTCTTAATGTAAACGATATGAAAGCAATAAACAAATACCTAATCATCGATCCGATAACTGAGGAGATGAAAACAGAGTCAGGATTATTGATGACCTCTACTGACACGAAGCAGATTCGATACAAGAAGGCAAAGGTAGTGTCACCTGGTAGCGAAGTGAATGTAATCAAGGAAGGCGATGTAGTATACTACGATGGTCATGCTGGTCACACGATGCTATTGAACGAACATCCATATACCATCATTCAAGAGCGTGACGTTGTTGTTGTTGAATAGATGCATTGATCTTCATAATATATTCCCGGTAGGCTCTATCATTATATCCGACATCTGCTTTAAACATAGGTGCATTTTCTGAGAACTCTTTACCACTAAGTTTGTCATAGACATTTGACACCATGCGTTTACCTTTGAACGACAATTCATATAGTGCCTTTTCATTGTGCGTATGGTTTCTCCACTTGACAATCCAATCTCTAGAGAGTAATGATTTGAATCTATTCTTATTCCAACCAACAAGTTTATTGAACTCATCGAACTGATCCTTATTAAATATTCCTTCGCTATAAAGAAAGAGCATCATGTCTAGTTCACCTAATGTGATGTCATACTTATTGCGAGTCCAATACTTCACGACTCGCCAGTACTTCATATAATCTCTAGGGGGTTCAGTTCTATCGTAGTTTTTTCTACGTCTTGTTTTATACTTAG
>Ga0209634_1003057_pt1 | contig 11455 bp, 15 predicted proteins | sample LinPmetageLP40_FD_184043 | JGI IMG/M metagenome (GOLD analysis project Ga0209634, IMG submission 184043) | Marine viral communities from the Pacific Ocean - LP-40 (SPAdes) (version 2) | ecosystem: Environmental > Aquatic > Marine > Oceanic | place: Pacific Ocean | collected 2010-08-26 | reverse complement strand
ACGCTTCAGAGAAAGAATTAGATGACATTATTTCCATCTTTATAAAGTCAATGATGGAATCGAACATGGAGGTCTCGCCAAATATTAAATTTGTCTATCGTTGTGAAGAAGGGGAAATATATCATGACTGGAAATTATCAGACTTGGCACTGTGTTTTCTGGTTTTCAATGCACCCATAAAAGCCCCAGAATTGAGAAGATTTCAACTAAAAATATTGTCAGATTATTTCATCAAAAATTAATGAATCATGAAAAATTTAAAAGTTGCCGACAGCACCTACTTATTGGAAGAGGGCTTAGAAAAATTGCATCAGGAAAGTATGGACTGGATTTCCGAAATGGACTTATGGAAATTAGAACTAGATTTTTTTCAAAAATTGCTGGACAAGTATTCTGCTCAGTTCAGCACCATTGAACAAAAGAAGCGATTGGACTACTTTCAAAACCTGATTATCTATTACAGCGGAGAGCTCATCGATAGTTTTATCGAAAAAACGAAACGACATGAAACGCTTCTCGCCAAAGAGATGGTAGAACCACTTGAAATGGATGAACAAGAATATAGAAAAATGCACAAAGAGATCGAGGAAGATGTACGGTCTTTACGGAAACGATTTTATGCCTATAAAAAAGAATTTCTCACTTTCATAAAGCCTGTTATTTAGGATCTATAAAATCACCCGAAAACCAAATTTTAAGAAGCCTTTGATGATTCTTAAATTGCATTGTACCCAGTGATTAAACTCATGTCAGCAGTTGACGGTGGTCATATGAAAGTGTTGCAAAATGTGGGTACTTGATAAGTATATAACTAACGCATAAACTTATGTAATCATGATCAATGAAAAAATCCTTGTTCCCGTTGACTTTTCCGAGTGCTCGATTAATGCACTCAAAGTCGCTATTGATATGACCAATCGCTTGGGAAGTGACCTGATTATTCTTCATGCCTATCATCTATCTGTTGTTGAAGGTCAGTATGGTGTGGGTGTTTTGGCGGAAAGACTGGCGAAAGACAAAAGGAATATGATAGAGGCGGAATTCAAAATCCTTGAGGAAGAAGTGCCTGAACTATCCAGTGTTACCTATGAGCTTCTTTCCAGACATGGTAGTGTAGAGGACGAGGTGATGTCAATGAGCGAAGCAACTAAAATTCATATGGTGATCATGGGAACCAAGGGAGTCAGTGGAATTGAGGAAGTGTTGATTGGAAGCAATGCCTATTCGGTGATTAAAAAAACAAAAGTACCTGTAATACTTATTCCAGAAGGTGGCTCTCTGAAGAATATTAAGAGCATAGCACTGGCTGGAGACTACAAGCCGCTGGAGACACATACGCTGGACATGCTGAAGGAATTAACCCAGGTATATGATGCGGAGGTATATATTATCCACATAGATGATGATGCGGTCTTGGAAACCAGCGAGATAAATCAAGCGGTGAAGTACGAAGAGATTCTAAAAGGAGTCAGATATCATTATCGACTGTTGACCGGTAAGAATGTAGAGGAAGGTATTCGTGATTATTGTGAAACCAACGAGATTGATTTGTTGGCAATTGTACCACGAAAACAGCAACTTTTTGAAGCTATTTTCGGGTTAAGTGAAACGAAGAAAATCGTTTTCCACACACAATTACCGGTATTAATCCTTCCAGAAACAAAACAATTATTATAAGATCATAAAACCACGAAGTCATGGCAATAAGCGGCAAGAATCATATAGGAGTATGGCTGGATAACAGGCAAGCAATGGTAGTGACTATATCAAGTGATGGCAAAGAGAAAGTAGTTAAAATCGATTCCAATGTAGATGAATCACATCCCAAGGGAGGTTCAGGCTCGTCCATTCCTTATGGTAAACAAGATGCGATATCTGAACAACATTACCTGGAAAGAAGAAAGAATCAATTCAAAGATTATTATGATAGAATTATCCATGAGCTCTACAAGAGCGACCAGTTTATAATCATGGGACCTGCTGAAGCTAAAATCGGATTGGAAAAGCAAATAACATTGTTACCAGATCTGTTTTCCAAATTGGCACAAGTAGAAACAGTGGACAGCTATTCTGAAAATGAAATTATAGCTAAAATCAGGTCTTTTTTTGAAATAAAATTCGATCATTGGTGATACAAATCAGGATAAGTACTGATTTTGAACAATTTTTTTACTGTTGGTATTGTGTAGTTTGGTTTGTCCTTTTAGTAAATCATTATGTCTAAATCAAATTCAATATTGACGTTTTTTGAAGAGGCTGGAGATATCAGTTTGTTTGCCTGGCGTTTTATGAAAGTGAGCTTCAAACGTCCTTTTGAATTCAAGGAACTACTTAGGCAATGCTATCTTATCGGCAACCAATCATTGCCTCTGGTAGCGATCACTGGATTTATCATGGGAGTGGTGTTTACCCTTCAGACCAGACCGACACTTATTGAGTTCGGTGCAGAATCGTGGATGCCGTCAATGGTAGGAGTCGCCATCGTCCGTGAGATCGGGCCAGTGATCACAGCGATCATTTGTGCAGGAAGGGTAGGGTCTGGTATTGGTGCCGAACTGGGCTCTATGAAAGTGACTGAGCAAATAGATGCCATGGAAGTGTCAGGCACAAACCCCTTTAAATTTTTGATAGTGACAAGGGTTTTGGCAGCAACTCTTATGTTACCTTTATTGGTCATGATGGCTGATTTCATCTCTCTGATTGGTTCTTTTCTGGTAGAAAACGTCAAAGGAGATGTAAGCTTTCAACTTTATTTTAGACAGGTCTTTGCCTACCTGCATTTCAGTGATTTTATTCCGTCCATTATCAAATCATTCTTCTTTGGATTCGTGATAGGTATAATAGGGTGCTACAAGGGTTATTACTCAAAAAAAGGAACAGAAGGAGTTGGCAAAGCAGCCAATACTTCAGTCGTACTTGCTTCTATGTTGATATTTGTAGTGGATTTTCTAGCGGTTCTTGTTACTGATATATTTTATGATTTATGAAAGTGAAAGAACACCATCATCGTCATTCCAATATGGATCAGGAAAAAGAACCTGTAGTGCTTATTGATAATCTAACGAAAAGCTTTGGTGATAATCATGTGTTGCGGGGGTTTAGCTGCAAACTGTATGCAGGGGAGAATCTGGCGATATTAGGGAAATCAGGGTCAGGCAAATCTGTGCTGATAAAGTGCATGGTGGGACTCTTGCCTTATGATTCGGGGACAGCAAAGGTATTGGGCAGTGAAGTGGCTGGTTTGAATCAGCACGACCTCGATCTGCTAAGAGGTGACATTGGCTTCCTATTTCAAGGCAGTGCATTGTATGACTCCATGACGGTCAGAGAAAACCTCGAATTCCCCTTGCGAAGAAGCTATTTGGAGAAGAAAGAAGGAAAAGAAATGGACTTGAAAATCAAGGATGTACTAGAAAGCGTGGGGCTCTCCGGGACAGAAGATCTGATGCCCGAGGAGCTGTCAGGCGGCATGAAAAAAAGAATAGCCTTGGCCAGGACATTGATTATCAACCCAAAAATAATCTTATATGATGAGCCAACCAGTGGATTGGACCCTATTACATCCAAAGGAATAAGCAGGCTGATGGTGGAAGTGCAACAAAAATATCAAGCTTCCTCTTTGATCATCACACATGATGTGGAATGCGCCAGAACGGTTGCTAACCGCATCATTATTTTATCAGATGGTATCAATTACGCAGAAGGGACTTTTGACGAGCTGAATAGGTCAGAGGATCCTACAGTGAGTGCTTTCTTTCATTAAACGAAAAATATTATGATAGAAAATAAGAATTATAAAGTGAGGCTGGGGCTTTTTGTAACACTGGGTTTTGTGATTTTTGCTGCTGCCATGTACAGTATTGGCAGTCAGCAAAATCTCTTTAGCAACAACTTCCGATTGAATGTAGCATTCAAACAAGTAAATGGACTTCAACCTGGCAATAACGTACGCTTTTCAGGGATCAATGTAGGCACTGTGGAGGACATCGAACTGGTCGATGATTCTACGGTGCAGGTGGTTCTTCTGATCAAGGAACAAGTCAGACAGTTTGTCAAAAGAGACGCCACCGCCACGATTGGTTCTGATGGACTGATGGGAAATATGTTGGTCAATATTGAACCTGGGAATAGCCAAACACAGCCAGCAGTGGAAGATGACGGTACTATTCGTTCTGTTGAAAAAGTCAAGACAGATGACATTATCAATACGCTAAACAATTCAAATGAAAACCTTGCATTGCTTATCGAAGAGTTGCTTCAGATCACACTGGATGTAAATAAGGGCAGAGGTGCTGTTGGCACATTGATGAAAGACAGTCTGCTTGCTACAGATATCAAATCTACGGTCAATAACCTGAAAATAGTGAGCAGAGAATCGATTGTTGCGGTCGGTGAGGCTAAGGCTATACTACTCAATATAAAAAATGGGAAGGGGCTGGTCAATACGCTGTTTTCAGATACCTCTTATGTAGGTTCTTTTGATAAAATAATGACCAATCTGGAAGCGTCAAGTGAGCAAATTGTGCAAACCTCAGAGCATCTCAATGCTTTGACACAGAAGATGGAGAGTAGCCCTAGCGCCTTAAACACTATGATAAATGATAGCACGTTCAATGCGAATCTCATCCAAACCATGATTGAGGTGAAAGAAGGAACGGCAAAATTCAATGAAGACATGGAAGCATTGCAACATAGTTGGCCTTTCAAGAAATATTTCAAGAAGAAAGGGAAGGGGAAATCGAATTGAATGATCTTCGGATAACGCTACAGAATGTGATGCTGTAGCGTTTTTTATTGGTTTCAAAAAAACTTGAAACTATGAATTCTCCATTTTATGGTGAATTTTTTGAATGAAATATCATTCAATAAAATCAATATTGGTTATTAATGAATGATAATTCATACATATTATAGATATTTAAACAGATAAATTTATTATATTTGAATGATTATTCATGCAATAATCTATAAAGTTTAACTTTATGAGTGATATTCAATACATGGAATGGGCATCAATGAATGATAAATCGCTGATCGAAAAGATAGGAACATTTATACAGTATCATAGATTGAATCAAAATAAATCACAAAATGATGTAGCCAAAGCAGCAAACATTAGTCGCTCTACTCTTAGTCTATTAGAGCGTGGTGAAAAAATATCATTAAACAGTTTAATACAAGTTTTGCGGGTGCTGGATTTACTGCATATTATGGATGTATTCAAAGTTGAAAATGAAATCAGCCCAATTGAATATGCCAAATTGCAAAAAAGCAAAAGACAACGTGCTCGTAATAACAGAGGAAAACCAAACATAAATGACGATTTAGAATGGTAGATGTAGCTGAGGTGAAAATATGGGGTGAATTTGTAGGAGCGGTACGCTGGGATTTAGACCAACAACTGGCAAGTTTTGAGTACGATAAAAAATTTTTAACGAGAGGGTACGACCTATCGCCAATAAAAATGCCCATCAAAAATGGAAGCAGGATTTATAACTTTCCAGAACTACGCAAAGCAAAGGATGAAGAGACAGCTACATTTAAAGGATTACCAGGTTTACTAGCAGATGTACTACCAGATAAGTACGGAAATCAACTAATAAATATTTGGCTAGCTCAAAATGGAAGACCTCCCAATAGCATGAATCCAGTTGAGAAATTGTGCTTTATCGGATCCAGAGGAATGGGCGCATTAGAATTTGAACCGACCTTGTTAGATGCTGGTAAACGAGCATTTGCCGTAGAAGTAAAAAGCTTAGTTGGGATAGCGCAAAAAATGCTTTCTAATCGTGCAGGTTTTGAGGTAAACTTGCATGCAGATGAGCAAAAAGCAATGAACGAAATATTGAAAATTGGAACTTCGGCAGGAGGAGCACGCCCCAAGGCCGTAATTGCATACAATAAGAATAGCGGAGAAGTACGATCTGGTCAGGCGAATGCACCCAAAGGTTTCGAACATTGGCTCATTAAACTCGATGGCACGAGTGATGCTCAATTTGGAGTGAGCAATGGATTTGGGAGAGTAGAGTATGCCTACTATCTAATGGCAAAAGATTGTAACATTCAAATGATGGATTGTGAGTTATTTGAAGAGAATGGCAGAGCCCATTTCATGACAAAGAGATTTGACCGGGAGGGAAATAGTACCAAACATCATATTCAAACCCTTTGCGGTATTCAACATTTTGATTACAATAATCTATATGGGTATAGCTATGAACAGCTGTTTCAAACCATGAGAATGCTTAAAATGACCTACCCAGAAGCTGAGCAAATGTTTCGAAGAATGGTATTTAATGTAATGGCTACAAATTATGATGATCATACGAAGAATTTTTCTTTTAGATTAAAGAAGAATGGAAGGTGGGAGTTGTCACCAGCTTATGACGTATGTTATTCATATGACCCGAAAAATGTCTGGGTGAGTCAACATACACTAAGTATCAATGGCAAGCATAAAGAGATTAATAAATCTGATTTGGTGAAAATTGCCGATACCAATAATATTAAAAGAGGCGAAAAAATAATTGAAGAAATCAAAAAAACAGTTTGTAATTGGGATCAATATGCAAAGAAGATCAACGTGTCCCGAGACCTTGCCAATTCTATTAAAAATACGCTAGCTGCATTTCATGTTTAGTAATCACTCATGAAAATACTGTGATATACCTGTGTTAAGGAGCTTTATAGAAAGGAACTCGAACTAATGAATAACTAAAAAATAGTGCACTATACATATACAGTCAAAAAATTCATATAATTCCCCATCAACTTTAGATATCTTTCTGCTGACATTCGACTAAATTATTAAGCTGTGTAAAATATGCCCTTATTGATCAGAATTGATATCTTTTCAGTGACTTGAAAAAGCACCCCTCTTTTAGGGTTTGTCTTTCAGTTTTCGTAGGGAAGTACGAATAAATGCTCGAATACGATATACAGATCACTTTGAATATTGAACCTTAAACTTTAAACAGACGTCAGCAATATTTTTCTGCTTCTTTTAGTGCTTGTTATTTGACCAACGAAACTTTTTAACTACCGTAGCTCTTTGATCAATGAAGCTTAGGGATTGTTAAAAAATAACTCATCGTTTTGACTCTTTCTTTTTCCCTTTCCCAGCGTTAAAATTTTAAACCGTCCGCCAGCTGGCGGATGCTGGAAAATTTTGCCTTGATAAAGAAAAAAATAAATTCGTCAATTTCTTCGACTTATTTTTTTAACAATCCCTTAGCGAAGTTGATTTAGCGTAGGCATGTAAGTGTAGTTGACCGAGGAATGAAATAGAAGAATAAAGAAAATCAAAATCAATAAAAACAATAACTTTGCCCCATGCCGAAAATATTAGAAATCAATGGATATAAATTTTATATTTATACCAATGACCATCTACCTATTCACGTACATGTAGTTAAATCAGGCAAAGAAGTCAAGGTTGTTTTAGTTCCTGAAGTGTTGATTAAAGACAATCATAAGTTCAAAATCAAGGAATTAAAACGTATTATTGAAATTATTGAGCAACATTATGAGTTTATAATAAAAAAGTGGCATGAAACCCATCATTAGTAAAACAACAGAAGCCTATCTAAAGCAGCTTGAAAAGGAAGAAAAACAAGAAAAACCTTTAGAATCCTATCAGGCATACCCAGATGCAATAGATCAGTTAATCAATGAAGACAATCTGCATATTCAGCGCGTATTTTTTGATACAGATTTGGATTTGATGTTAGTAGTGTTAAGTAATCGAAAGATATTGAAAGAATCGATCAGCCAATATAAACGTTTACGTGGAGCCTCTCTAAAGCAGCTTCAATCGTATGAGATCAGCCCTATGGGCATTCATTGGTCTCAATTGGATGAAGACCTGAGTTTAAAAGGTTTTTTAGAAGCCGCTTTATATTCTACTGTCCATAAAGAAGTTAAAATAGCCTAATCCATTCATCGAAAAGGAATCTGAGTCCGTTCCTCCTTTTGGTTTAATTTTAAAAAAAATTCCGTATCACATATTTACAGCCAAAAAATCCATATAATTCCCCATCAACATCAGATATCTTTCTGCTTCTTTTAGTGCCTGTTCTTTCATAATTGTGACTGTAGCACTCTTAGCCCTGAGTAGATTGACTTTGCCACGGACATTGGCTCTATAGGCTTTATAATAAACAAAGAGAAATTGTTCAGCTACATTCCTGCATATAGGGAATCTGTCATTGTAATAAATAAAGAACTGATCACTCAAGTCGTGATATCCAAAAGCTTCCAAATCCATGCAGAAAAAGGCCAATTCATTCAAAATGTCAATATGTCGATAGTCATCATTGAACTCAATGCAATCAAAAACCACAGGTTCTGGCAGCAAGAATATATTGCGAGAATGCAAGTCTCCATGGCAATCTCGGATAAACCCTTGTTGCTCCCTTTCATGTAGCAATTCCTTATGTGCATCAAGGAAGCGGTTTGATATTTCGATGGCATTTGTAATGGTAGCAGGGGCGTGGATTTTCAAAGCTTCAGCTTCCCATTGGAAGTTGACCAAATCATTGAATTTATCTCTGATAGACAGGTGAGAAGAACCATGGATGACTTTGGCATTTTGATGAAAGGGAATAAGCTGATCTGCTATGGCATAGATATCAGTTGAAGATACTTTTCCTGCTTCCAGTAGCAAGTCCATGCGTCTGTCAGCTGCAAGCCTCTTCATCCGAACCGCATATTCGATAATCTCTCCCTTAGAATGACTTTGGCCTATGCTTATCCTTCCATTCTCTTTTTTGATCGGAACCACATCCAGATAGACTTCTTCAGTAAGCCTTCGATTGAGCACTATTTCTGTTTCACAAAGGTGCTTTCGCTTTCCGAGAGTTGAAAAATCCAAAAATGAATACTTGATAGGCTTTTTGATTTTGAATACATATTGGTCACAGAGGATCACCCATGATATATGTGTTTCAATCAACTGTGGTGATTGACATTCGCAAGGATATACACCATCCTTAAGAAGTATGTCAATCTCTTTTCGATTCATATCAGTGGTATGAAAATCTATTGACCTTGCCGCTTCAGAGGTTCAAGTGGGGTACGCCCCAGAGCGTGTGCAATTCTTTTGGCATGGTAGCTAGCATGTCGTCAATCTCGCCAGCAGACACATGTCTTCTCAATACTTTAAACACCGCTTTTACAGCATTCTCCCCGTCTTTGGCAGTTTGGAAATCATGATGCCCCGCAGGAAAATCCTCGTGAACTACTTTTCTCACAAAGTCTTTTACATGCTTGATCTTCTCTGTTTGCTTGTTGAATTTCCACTCCTCTATGTACATGGCCTTGATCACAAAAGGCAGTTGCGCCATTAGTTGAAATGATTCTTCCATCGGAATGACTTCTCTAAGCACATGGAGCGTACACCTGAGTATGCGTCCTGCCAAATCTCTATTCTCTGGGAAGCCCAACTCCTCGGCTACCTCGTCCAGCATTAAATTGCCTTTTTCCGCATATTTGTTAAAATCCATGATTCTATATATTAAGGTGATCACTCATTTTTCTAACTCGCCTGTATCGACTGCTATATATGATACAGCCCGCTCTAAAAGGTCATCGATATTATCATTTGTAGAATGAAGTACCAGATGCTCTTTTATGTAAGGCTCAAATTCCTGTTCTATGAGACAATGAATATCATAGTCTGCATCACTTTCCTTACGCTGATGGCTCAACCTTTCTCTGACAGTGGCTTTGTCAGCTTTGATTTCAATGAATTTTATATCTTTGTTAAGTAAATTTATTTGCTCAATGAAATTGTCTCTGATCCATGCTTTATAAAATGTGCCATCAAGGATAAGGTGTTCTCTGCGGTCAACATAGTCATACATGATATCAAACATCTTCTTGTAGATCAGTAGTTTTTCATCATTTGAATAAGTAGGGGACGGTACGAGTTGCTTTCTTATGATGTCACTGCTGATATGTTTTGCCCCTATTTTTTCAGCCAATTTCTCCGAAAAGTAGGTTTTCCCTGATCCTGGTAGTCCAAATACAATGATGATCATGGCTAGGCTATTTATTTTGTATGAAATTACACATTGCCGGCATTCTGAAAAATGACATTGCTCATCTCTACAGATGATATTTATCTAATTAGTGTCTCTAAGAAAACTCCAATAAGCCATGTCAATGGTAGGGACGGAGCCTGCCCGTTCCATTCAGGCGGGCAATCTCAATATGCTTTGTAACTCAGTATGAGGAGATTCTTCACTCCGCCTGCCTAGCCGCAGGCAGGTTCTGAATGACGATGTAGAGTTTTCTTAGAGACACTAACTATCATCTTCCTCCTGATCGTTTTCTGGATGTTGCTCCTCCGTTTTATTCTGGTTTTCTATTTGGGAGTTGATATTATCACTTCGGATTTCGGTATGTCGAATTTGTCCTCCCAAGTTCCCAACTTGAGCAAACATCCCAAAAGTGGCTATCGACACAAGCAATGTCGCTACAGTGATAGTCTTTGATAACTTCGATTGATTAGTCACCATGTATAGGTTGAAAAGCGCAAAGAAACCCAATAGACCCATGAGCCAAATTGCCATTTCGGCCAACTCTTCATGCGCTTCTACAAACGTTTCAGAATTTGCGTCAAGCTGTTCTATTGTCTCTTCAGCTCCTTCTCCGGAAAGATAGACTGGGATTGTCATGAGTGCCATCACGATGAAGGTGATGAGTGCCAATTTTATAATTTTGTCTTCTTTGGCATACAGACCATACGCCAAAATGATCGCTCCAATTAATGTCCCTATGATTGGAAAGTGAGAGAGTATTAAATGTGCATGTGTAGCATCCATGGTTTTGAATTATATAGCTCAATTAAGCATTCTGTAAAATGACTTGTTCCAGTTCGTGCTTCGGAACCATCCCTGATTTTCTCCATACAATTTCACCTTTGTGAAATAGGATAAGCGTAGGCACTCCCTGAATTTGATAGGCATTCATAACCGAAGGATTTTTATCAACATCTATTTTGATAATCTTTGCTGCACCGCCTATGTCCTTTTTTAGTTGCTCTAGTACGGGTGCCTGCATTTTACAAGGACCACACCATTCGGCAAAAAAATCAACCAGTATCGGTGTGTCTGAGTTGTTAATTAGTTCTTTAAACTTTGCCATAAAATATGTAGTTAGATTAAGTTAAAAATTCCAAGAGGGTATTTCGTTAATAATTTAGGTATTGCCACAAGTGTAACGGAGTTATTGACTAGGCTATTTAATCTTTGCTTTTGTGTTTCATAGTGATTCCTAGTTAATTTAGGAATTGGTTGATTAAGGGGTTTTTCATTGATAAACTACTACTGTCATCCGAGTAAATTTTAAAAGGAACAAAAAAGTTCGATTATTATCAAATTTCAAGCTTTTTACTTCACAATGAAAAACACCCCTCTGTGTCTCCCCTCAAGGGGAGAATCGCAAGTATCCC
>Ga0209634_1003054_pt1 | contig 11462 bp, 14 predicted proteins | sample LinPmetageLP40_FD_184043 | JGI IMG/M metagenome (GOLD analysis project Ga0209634, IMG submission 184043) | Marine viral communities from the Pacific Ocean - LP-40 (SPAdes) (version 2) | ecosystem: Environmental > Aquatic > Marine > Oceanic | place: Pacific Ocean | collected 2010-08-26 | reverse complement strand
TGCTCAATATACAAACACAACTACATTTAATGCAGCTACTACTCGTTATGTAGATATTACTCCTTCTTCTTTTACAGATTTTTATTATTTATGTTATGTGCATGGTATTGGTATGGGTGGTATTATGGATATGGTTGTTAATTCATGGGGAGCTCACACTTGGAATCAAGGAGCTTTTAATCAAAACCAAGATTTAGTAGTTCCAGTCAGTAATCCCAACAATGTAACTTGGGGCGGAGATACTTGGGGCTTTGGCGATTGGAATAATGGTGACAACATGAATATGACTTTAAACAATGATGGTATCATTGTTACTGGTCAAGTAAATGTTGGTTGGGGTTCTGATCAATGGGGTATCGAAACTTGGGGTGAATCTGGTAATGTACATCAAGTAACTGGTCTTGCTATGACTGTTGCAGAAGGACTTAGTGGTGTTGCTCTTAATGGTGATTCAAATTTAATTCTTACCGGAAATTCAGCTACAACAACTACAGGTACAGCAGATGCATTTTCTGCATTTGTTGCAGAAATAACTGGTTTACCAATGGTTGGTCAATTAAACTTTAATCCAGCTTTTGCACAACCAGGTGGAATATCCATGTCCTTTAATTTAGGAACAGTTGTTGCTGACAATATTACTATTGCAGAAGTTTCAGCTCAATCTCCTTCAACGTGGGGTAATTCTAATTACGGTTTTGGAGTTTGGGGTAATCAACCTGTAAATACTTTAGTTATGGCTATGTCTGAAAACTTCAGTGGAGTAGATCCTGCTCCCGATGCTGAAGTAACAGGTCAAGCAATAGCAATGAATTTAGCACCAGGAAATACTTTCCCTATCGAGGGAGACGCTAATACAGGAGCCGGCGATACAAGTATGAACTGGGGGAATTCTACGTGGGGAAACTCTAAGTGGGGGAATGGTCAATTTATAGCTGATCCAACTTATGGTCAGACAATGACTGTAAATGTAAATAATGTTACCGTTGATTTAAATACTCCTGTAGATGTAACAGGATTTGCATTAACAGCCGCTTTAAATTCAGTAGCAAATATTGAAACAACTAACGTAGTATTTCCTAGTGGATTTGCATTGACAAGTGACTTAGGAACCGCTACAAATGTACTGATTTGGAATGAAGTAAATACTGGCACAGCACCAGTTAACCCTCCAGGATGGCAGGAAGTTTCAACTAACGCTGCATAATAGTGTTTGACTATTATATAAAATTTTAATAAAATATAAGATATTGGAGAACAAAAATTATGGCTAACAGTACTTCCGCAGATCTAAAACTTACAATCCAAGCAACGGGTGAAAACTCAGGTACTTGGGGACAAATTACAAATACCAACTTAACTATTTTAGAACAAGCAATTGCCGGTTTCGAAGCTGTTGCTATTACAACAGGTGCTACTTTATCTTTTACAAACGGTGCAATATCCAATGGTAAAAACCAAGTATTAAAGTTAACTGGAACTATTGCAGGTGCAGTTAACGTTGTTGTTCCAGACACTTTAACAAAAGTATATGTTATTGATAATGCAACTTCAGGTTCTCATGCAGTAACTGTTAAAACTAGTTCAGGAACTGGAGTAACTTGGGGAGCAACAGATAAAGGTACTAAAATGGTTTACTCTGATGGTACTAATGTTGTTGATACAGCATTCACAGAATTATCTTCAGACTTTTCACCACAACTTTCAGCAAACTTAGATACTAATGGTAACAATATTATTATTGATTCAACAAAAAGTATTCTTGATGAAAGCTCTAATGAGCAAATTACATTTACAACTACTGGTTCAGCAGTTAATAATTTTGGCATAACTAATGCAGGGACAGGTAATGCACCTTCACTTGCAGCAGTGGGCGGTGACACTAATATTGATTTTAATATTACACCAAAAGGAATTGGTAGAGCAACTTTTAATGGTCAAGGTAAAATTGAAAGTGTTGCAGAAAAAGTAACTACAGCCGCTATAGCCGCTACAGGTACAGTTGCTTATGATGTTCTTACACAAGCGGTTTTAAATTACACAACTAATGCGTCAGCTAACTGGACTTTAAATGTTAGAGGAGATGGATCTAATTCATTGGACTCAATCATGGATACCGGTGAATCAGTAACTATTGCTCATATAGTAGCTCAAGGTGGAACAGCTTACTATAACTCAACATTTCAAATTGATGGCAGTACTGTCACTCCAGAGTGGCAAGGTGGAGCAGCACCTACTGAAGGTAATGCAAGTTCATTAGATGTTTATTCATACACAATTATAAAAACTGGTTCGTCTACGTTTACAGCGTTAGCTTCTCAGACACAGTTTGCGTAATAAAAAAAATTAGGAGGAGAAAGATTATGCCATTAATAGGAACATTTGGAGCAGGATCAGGTAGAGGTTTTGGTTTAACATCGGGAGCAGGAGCACCTGGATTTTTATGTGGTTGCGGCGGGCAAAATGTAACAGAAGATGGAGATTTTAGAGTTCATACCTTTACTGGTCCAGGTACTTTTACATTAAATTTTTTAGGAGAAGGCACACCAGGTTCACCTAATGTTGTTGATTATATAGTAGTCGGTGGAGCTGGAGCTGGAGCAAATGGTACAATGTCTTTTGATGGAGGCGGAGCAGGCGGCGGAGGAGCTGGAGGTTTTAGAGCCTCTGATGGTTCAGCAAGTGGTAGCTATACGATTAGTCCAGCAGCTTCTGGTGTTCCAGGTTTTACAGTTTGTACATCCCCAGGAAGTTATCCTGTAGTAGTAGGTGCTGGAGGAACAGTAGGTGGTCCAGGTTCAGGAACGAATGGTTCTCTTACAAGTGTTTTTGGTATTTCATCCGCAGGTGGCGGAGGAGTTACTTATCAAAACGCAGGTTTACCCGGTGCTAGTGGCGGAGGAGCCCCCGGAAATTCAAAACCTAGAGGGGAAGGAAATTTACCTCCCGTAAGTCCCCCACAAGGTCAACCTGGCGGTGGTCCTGGACCAAATAGTCCCTCACAAAGAGGTGGAACGGGTGGCGGCGGCGCGACTGATTTTGGTTGTTATCAATCAAGTACAGGTCGTGGAGGAACCGGAGGGGTAGGATCTCTATGTCATCTTATTCAAGCCCCACAACCTTTAGCTCCCTCAGTGTTTAGAACAGTATATTCTGGTGGCGCCGGTGGAGGTTCTTATACAAATTTAAATCCAGCTTTTGGATCAGGTCCACCACCCCCTGTGGGAACTGGATTATTACCAGCAGGCCCAGGACAATGCGGAGCAGGTGCAGGTGCTTACACAGGAGGAATTTTTAGAAATATTTATGGTCCTCAAGGAAATAATGCTGGGCCCGGACAAACTAATAGTGGTGGAGGCGGAGGCGGAGGCGGCGGTACAGCAGAGCCTAACCCTAATAATCAACCAGGTCAATTTGGTGCACTCGGCGGTAACGGTGGGGCAGGAAGAGTTGTAATAAGGTATAGATTTAAATAATTATGGCACATTTTGCAAAAATAACAGAAGATAATCAAGTACTATCAGTTATCTATATAAATGATTCAGATATACAAAATGCTGATGGAATTGAAGATGAAACTGTTGGACAAGCTTATTTACAAAAACACAATAATTGGCCTTCACATTTATGGATTAAAACTTCATATAATACTAGGTTAAATAAATATTATAGAGAAGAACTTGTAGGAACACATGAGGGTAAAGAATACTACGGAAGAGTAGTAGCCTCGGATCAATCGAAAAGTTTCAGAGGTAATTATGCAGGTATTGGATTTATTTGGGATGAAGAAAATAATATTTTTTTATCTGAAAAACCTTATCCATCATGGGTAAAAGATTTAACTAACGCTCATTGGAAATCTCCAATAGGTGACCCTCCTATTGTCAATGAAGAACAAGACTCACAAAATGTTGCAGGAACTCATAAATGGACTTATGTTTGGAATGAATCTACAACAACATGGGATTTGACAAATATTGCATAGTAATATACTTATTATTATGAAATGGATACAGAAAATAAAATAAGTTACTATAGATTTGACAATCAAAGACACAACAATTCTGATGTACAAAGTCTAATACATACAATAAATTTACATGGAAAAAATTTAATTGGAATAGAAGTCGGGATAGGTAAGGCTTTAAGTTTTTGTTCAATTTTACAAAACTGTCCTAATGTAAAAGAATTACACGGAGTGGATAGTTGGAAACCTTATCTTGATTATATTAAAGATCCTTATGATGGAACACCCTCTTACGCAGTAGATGATAAAAACATAGAATGTATAAAACTCTTAGCTTATCATAATATAAAATTTAGTGGCAATAAAGAAAAAGCAATTATTCATGAAAAAGATAGTAATGAAGTAGTTAAGAATTTTAAAAATGAAACTTTTGATTTTATATTTTTAGATACATATCTGACTTTAGAACAGGCTAAAAATGATATTAAAGTTTGGTACCCTAAGTTAAAAAAGAAAGGTTTATTTACAGGCCATGATTGGAGCGCCTCTGTTATACAAATTGCAGTAAATGAATTTAGAAAAAAAAATAAAATTAAATCAACACTTACTGCATTTGATAACTGTTATGCATGGATAAAATAATGAAAAAAACAATTCTTTCAGAACAATCTTTGTTTTTTGGAGAAGTCCTAATGCCAAAAGGTTTTGAAATAAATAGTCTAGAACTATCTAAATCAATTTTAGATTCTTTGTATGTAAATAAAAGTTTTCTTCTTTCAAAAGACTGGGATAAGTTAAATACTTACGTTATGGAACACACTAAATTAGAACATAATCTGAGCTTAATAAACACAAAAAGCTGGGGTAATATATATACACCTGATGAAAAAACTGAATTAATTTCACATGTTGATTTAATGGATTTAAAACATTCACCTGACTATATTTTATTATATGGGATAAATACGGTAGATTGTTTTGTTGAAATTTTTTACGACGACAATAGAAGAAAAGGAAAATCTCATACAATAAAATTAAAAGATAATATGTTTATCATGTTCCCTTCTACAAATATGTACAAAATTAATAATAATCAAAAAAATTCTTTAAATTTTATTGAAACTATAACTTATGAATATATGTAATTATGATAATTGATTTATTTAAAATACCTGTTTTTATAAACAATATCGATATAAAAAAAATAAAATTAAATAATAAACAATTTAAAAGAACTTGGCCCTCAGAGACATTAAGTACCTATGACCAAGCTGTTAGTCAAAAAACAGAAATGGATAAAGAAAGTGTGTTATATTTATCTAAAAAAATTGTTAGTATTTTAGAAGAAAAAATTAAATACCCTTTTACAGTAAAATTAAAAGACATCTGGGAAAATTATTATTTAAATAATGACTACCAAGAACCTCATTTGCATGAAGATTCTGATTTTTCTTTTATTATATATAAAGATGTAAAAGAAAGTAAAACAATTTTTTTAAACCCTATTAAAAATTATTTATTATTCTATCCCAATATAAAACATATTTTTGATAGTACCTTTAAACCTGAATGTAAAAATGGTCAGATTATTATTTTTCCAAGTTTTTTAGAACATATGGTTTTAAAATCATCTAAACAAAAAACAATAGCAGGGAATATTCATTTTCAAAAAATATAAATTATGCAAAGTTTAAAAGATTATTTTTGGCATTTTAAAGACGCTGTTCCAGGAAGAATATGCGATGATATTATTAATTACGGGTTATCTAAAAACCCACAAATGGCCAGAACGGGAGGTTATGAGGATCGAAAATTATCTAAAGAAGAAGAAAATAACATGAAAAAAACAAGGAGATCGGATGTGGCTTGGCTGTCTGAACCGTGGATATATAAAGAATTACAGCCTTATGTAAAAGAAGCTAATATAAATGCTGGTTGGAATTTTCAATGGGATAGAAGTGAGACTTGTCAATTTACAAAATATAAACACAACCAATACTATGATTGGCATTGTGATAGTTGGCCTAAACCTTACAATAAACCAGGTCAACCAGAACATGGGAAAATTAGAAAGCTTTCAGTAACTTGTCAGCTTACAGACGGATCAGAATATGAAGGAGGTGAACTAGAATTTGATTTTAGACAATACAGCCCTCATGTGAGAGATGAAGCTAAACATTTAGTAAAAGCACAATCTACTTCTAAAGGAAGTATTATTGTATTTCCATCATTTGTATGGCACAGAGTAAAACCAGTAACAAAAGGAGTAAGATATTCATTGGTCATGTGGAACCTTGGATATCCATTTAAATAATATGAACGTAGAAGAACACTTTAAAACACCTATATGGGTAGAAAATAAAAATGAATTTGTTACGTCGTTAAATAACTCGTCTGACAAATATATTAAAGAAGCTAAAAAAAAACAAAAAGAATACATTAAAATGTACGGAGATTTTGGAACATCCTATCACTCAACGCCACTTACAAACGACAATGATTTTTTAGATTTTAGAAATTATATTGGTCAAAAATCTGCAGAATTTTTAGATTGGCAAGGTTTTGACATGTCTCAATATGTAGCCATGTTTAGTGAAATGTGGGTGCAAGAATTTTCTAAAAAAGGTGGGGGTCATCACTCAGCACACGTACATTGGAATCAACATGTATCTGGTTTTTATTTTTTAAAATGCTCTGATAAAACTTCTTATCCTGTGTTTCATGAACCAAGAACAGGTGCAAGAACTACTAAATTATTAATGAAACCTAATTCAGGTTTAGCTTATGGCCATGAAACTATTCATTTTAAACCTGAGCCAGGCACTCTAATGATATTTCCTGGATATCTAGAACATGAATTTGTTGTAGATCATGGCATACAGCCTTTTAGATTTATACACTGGAACATTCAATGTATTCCCAAAAATGCTGCTAAAGAAAGTTAAAATATGAGTCTTAAAGAATACAAGTTGCCTAAAGAAAGTTTTATTGGGGGCTGGTTTATTCCCAAAAAAATCTGTGATGAATTAATCTGTTACTATAATAGATTTAAATCAGAAGCTAGACCAGGTCATGTAAATACTAATAGTGATAATACTGTTAATTTAACAGCCAAAAATTCGATTGATTTAACAATTGAATCTGAAAACTCTGATCCGGAAATATTAAGCTATAAAAATCACTTACAAAAAGTTTTGGATATGTATATAAAAAAGTACCCTGAATCAAATAAATATGACAGATTTAATTTTGACAGGGCTAATATTCAAAAATATCCTAAAAAAGGTGGTTTTAAAAAATGGCATTTTGAAAGAGGGTCTCATTTACTTTCATCGAGAGTTTTAGTTTTTATGACGTATTTAAATAATATAAAAAAAGGAGGAACCATGTTTAAATATCAAAAAATTACTACTCCTTCTCAAAAAGGTTTAACTTTAATTTGGCCTACAGATTTTACACATACTCATAAAAGTCAAATTGTAAATCAAGAAAAAATAATAATTACAGGATGGTACTCATTAATATGAATTTTAAAAAAAATAAATACACAGTAATTAAAAATGCTATTTCAAAAGATTTAGCAATATTTCTTGCAAATTATTTTACTATGAAAAAACAAGTTTTTGATACTTTTATAGAAGAAAGATTTGTTTCACCTTTTGAAAATATGCACGGGACATATGAAGATAAACAAATACCTAATACCTATTCATGTTACTCTGATATTGCAATGGAAACTTTAATGTTGAAATGCCAACCACAAATGGAGAAAGCTACAGGTCTTAAATTATATCCAGCATACAGTTACGCAAGAATATATAAAAAAGGAGATATTTTAAAAAGACACAAAGATAGGTTTAGTTGTGAAATATCTACGACTTTAAACTTAGGAGGAGATCCTTGGCCTATATTTATTGATCCAACTGGTTCCGATAATGTTATCGATGAATATAAAAATATACATAAACCTAATCCCCCTAAAGGTAATAAAGTTTTACTCGAAGTAGGAGATATGTTGGTATACAGGGGTCATGACCTTGAACATTGGAGAGAAAAATTTAAAGGTAAAGAATGTGTACAAGTATTTCTTCATTACAATAACATTAAAACTCCAGGTGCTAAAAATAACATGTTTGACAAACGCCGTCATTTAGGTCTCCCCTCATTTTTTAAAAAATGAAATGTATAATATATTAAATAATAATTTAACATTAAAAAAAATATCTGATAATATCATAGTAGTTGATAATATATTAAATAATGCTTTTGTTGATTTTTTAAGATTAAGAATGCAGTTATCTAATAAATATAATGGTAATTATAAAAACTATCAGTCAATGGATTTTCTTCCAAATAAAGATAATATGATGGATATGTTATCCAAAGAAATAATTAATAAATTTAAATTACCTGAATATAAAAGAACTTGGTCTTTTATATATAAAAATAATACTAAAGGTATAAATGCTCACGCAGACCCTTCAAATACAACTGTTAATCTTTGGGTTACTCCTGACGAATGCATGAAGGATTCTACAAAAAATGGTTTATTAATTTGTGACAAAAAACAACCTAAAGAATGGATGAAAATTCATCCCGATTATCTAGTAGGGTCAAACTACAATTATGTAGATGAGTTTTTTAAAAATGAAAAATCTTCCATTATAAAAATAAAATATAAATGTAATCGTGCTATTTTTTTTGATGGGTCTTTATTTCATAAAACCGATACTATAAAAACCTATGAAGGACTTTTAAACAAAAGAGTAAGCTATACAATTTTGTTTGGAGATAATTTACATGGCTTTTGTTAACTTACTATCTGAAGTAACTTTAGCTAATAAAAATCAAAGACAAAAAGAACTTTGGGATGTAGAGGGAGTATTAAAAAATAGACTAAATCAAAAATTAAAATTTGATTTAAGACCTATTAAAAACAATAATAAAGTAGGTAGTTTTAAAAGCAAAGCAGATAAGATGGTTTTTGATATAAAAGACCAATACATAATATTAGATACAGAAGAACTAAATCAATATATAAAAGAAAACAACGTAAAAGATGTGCATTTACAAAATTTGATATCTAAGTTAGAGTGGAATATAGTACTACCAAAATAACAAAAACCCTATTATAATGTATTTATGGCATTAAAAAAAGTAGACTTTGCAGCAGGTTTTAACAAACAAAGCGTACCCTCCGCTCTTCCAGGACAATGGGTAGACGGAGATTTTGTAAGGTTTAGATACACTGCTCCAGAAAAAATAGGTGGGTGGGAACAATTAACTGTTTCTAATGAAACTCTCCCAGGACCCGCTAGAGCGCAGTTAGCTTTTACAAGTTTAAAAGGTGAAAGATACACAGCAATAGGTACTTCACAAGGTCTTTTTATTTACTACGGAGAACAGTTTTATGATATTACTCCTTTAGATACAGCTATAACTGGCGCAACTTTTAATACATTCTCGAGTCTAAATAGTGTAACCGTTAACAAAACTGGTCATGGTCTGACAGCAGGTAGATACGTAACTTTTTCAAGTGTAACTCCTCCTACAGGTTATTCAGCAACAGATTTTACAGAGGGGGCTTTTGAAATTTTAACAGTTCCCACTGCTAATACCTTCACTATTAAAATGAGGGTTACTGCAAGTGGAGCAGCCACTGCTTCAGGAGCTGCTACAATTAATCCTTATGTTATTGTAGGACCTACTTTTCAAACATTGGGATATGGCTGGAGCACTTATCTTTGGGGAGACTCTACATGGGGTACAGAAAGATCCACTAGTAATGTAGTTTTAGATCCAGGCAATTGGTCTTTAGATAATTTTGGAGAAGTTCTTGTTGCAACTATTTTTAACGGCAAAACATTTACATGGGATGCTGGAGCAACTAATCCAAGAACCGTAAGAGCTTCTATTTCTACTTCTGGTTTTACCACAACAAGTAATCCTACAGCAACTCGATTTACTATTGTATCCGACAGAGACAGACATTTATTTCATTTAGGAACTGAAACAACTATTGGTACTCCCGCTACACAAGACCCTATGTTTGTACGATTCTCGGACCAAGAAAATTTAAATGAGTATACTCCTACCGCTGTCAATACAGCTGGAACATTTAGATTAGATACAGGCAATAAAATTACTGCTGCTCTTCAAGGTAAGGATTACGTTTTTGTATTAACTGATTTAGCTGCTTATATTATTCAGTTTGTTGGTCCACCTTTTACTTTTTCAGTTAGACAAGTAGGAACAAATTGTGGGTGTCTGGCCCAACACGCCGCTTCTTATGTTAATGGGGCAGTGTATTGGATGTCAGGTGAAGGAGGATTTTTTATGTATGATGGTACTGTTAAATCTCTACCTTGTCTGGTTGAAGATTTTGTATTTACTACAAACAACGGAAACTTAGGTATTAATTACAATGCAGCAGATGCTATTTATGCTGCTCCCAATAGTTTATACACAGAAATTAACTGGTTTTACCCTAAGTCAGGATCGGAACAAGTTGACAGATGTGTTACATATAACTTTAGTGAAAATGTATGGACTACAAGTTCATTAGCTAGAACTACATATCAAGATCAAGGAGTATTTGATTTACCTTACGCAACAGAATATAATATTACTAACACACCCATATTCTCACCTATTTCAGGAATTACAAATAAATATGGAGCATCCATTTATTATGCTCACGAAATAGGAACAGATCAAGTTAATAGTTCGGGTACAACTTCTATTGATGCTTTTATTAGGTCTGGAGATTTCGATATTGAAGATGGAGAAATTTTTATGTCCATGCGAAGATTTATGCCCGATTATAAATTTTTAGTGGGCAATTCTAAAGTTACTTTATTTATATCGGATTTTCCCTCGGATACACAGACAAGTTCTTCTTTGGGTCCTTTTACAATAAATAATACTACTGACAAAATAGATACTAGAGCAAGAGGAAGATTGTTATCTATTAGAATAGAAAATGACGCTGCAGGTGAAACTTGGCGTTATGGCAGTTTTAGACTTGACGCACAACCTGACGGAAGAAGATAGTGGCTAAAATAACTATTTATGTACCGGAACCTAAACTAGAGTATGATGTAGAAAATCAAAGACAGATAATAGAATCCTTGACAACTATGAAACAACAGCTTAATACTACTTACTTACAGGATCAAAAAGAAGATTTAGAAAGGTTCACTTGGTTTAATGGCTAACATATATAAAAAAGTAAATACAGATTTAATAACTAATACTGAACAAAGTGTTTATACAGTTCCTAGTAACTCAAGATCTTTAGTCAAAGCTATTCATGTTTATAATGAAGGTGCAGGAGATGCAGTTGTTACAATTAAAATTACTTCAGGGGCCACTACTTATTTTTATGAAAAAAAAACCATAGCTGCGGATGCTCATCATGAGTTTATTACTAACATATTAATCTTACATGAAAATGATGTATTAAAAATGTTATCAGATATTACAGGACCGGATGTAA
>Ga0209634_1003052_pt1 | contig 11462 bp, 9 predicted proteins | sample LinPmetageLP40_FD_184043 | JGI IMG/M metagenome (GOLD analysis project Ga0209634, IMG submission 184043) | Marine viral communities from the Pacific Ocean - LP-40 (SPAdes) (version 2) | ecosystem: Environmental > Aquatic > Marine > Oceanic | place: Pacific Ocean | collected 2010-08-26 | reverse complement strand
ATGTTTATAATATTTTATGACATACAAAATATTTCAAAAGATAGATATTTAAAATATAAAGCAAAATATTTAATTTTAAAAAATAAATATTCAGATTTGAAGGATTAATACTTAATTACATCCTTGTTCAAAAGCAAATGGATGATAGTCTCTTGACATTTCTTTAGAATATTTTGATTGATTCATTAATGCTCTACTAATTACAAAATTTTTATTTTTAGTAAAGTTATCTTTCATATTATTAATATTAGCAACATATACTTTATTTATATCTTTTCTACTGACAACTTCACTTTTTGTTATGGCTTCTTGTAAATCAATTACTGTTTTTAAGGTAGCATAGTTTGCTCCTGTACCACCGCATCTAGCAGTAACTTCATTTTTAAGTAAATCAATCATTACAGATCCAGAAATAGCTTGAACAAATGGTACTACTTTTGGTTCAATGTAAAAATTAATAGTTGTGTATAAAAAGTCTACATGTTTAGATGGAACACAATGATGAATTTCCTCATCTATTAAAGTATGTCTGAGTATGCCTTTTTCTGGATAATTAAATATAACCATACCATTTGGTGTATTAGCAATAACATCTGGTTCTTTGTTAACTTCATTTCTTAAGTTAATGTAAGCTTTTCTTGGTAAATCATTAGTAAAATTACTTGTATGATCAATAACATTAGTACTATCTTTTTTCATATTATCTAATTGTTCTTCTAATTCTGAAATTCTTGATTCTAAATTTTTATTTTTTTCTTTTAAATCAACATTTGGTTCATTTTGTCTAACTTTACTTGGAACATTAGATGGAACATTAGATGGAACATTAGATGGAACATTAGATGGAACATTAGATGGAACATTAGATGTTTGTCTTGGGACTTGTCTTATATTAACTTTTTTACCTAATTCATCAGAGTTTGAAAGAATCATTTCTGAAATATCATTTAAAATATCAAATGGAGTAACTTTTTCTTCTTCTCTAAGAAATATATCTTCTGAAATTAAATTATTAAAATGGTTCATTTCTTGTTGTGAAATAACAAGTCTAGAATTAGGTCTTGAAACAACTCTAGCATTAGGAGATGAGGGAGATCTAACTAGTGTAAATTCAGGTTCTATGTGTCTTGGTTCTTCTGGTGAATAAACTATAGCTATTTTTTTACTCATATATTATTACTTTAGATTAAAAAAAAGCATATTCTGTACCACCATACGGGGTAATATTATTTTTATTAAATAAATTTAAAGGTTTTTCATTTAACACTTCAGTATTTACTTGGTTTATATTTGAAGTATCTGGATGTATAGATTTTTTAATCAAGCTTTTTAATCTTTTTGTTACATTTTTAATATTTGTTTTTTCAATAGAAATATCAATTAAATTATGGTTAATAATTTCTTCAAAATTAATCTCATTATTAAAATTTGATAATATTAAATGTGTAATTGCTAAAGATACATTTTCTGGTTCCTGAATTATTAATTCTTTTGTATTAATATCATAATCCAAATTCTTAATTAATGTTTTCCATTTTATAAATTTTTCTTCATCATAATTATATATTTTTAAAAAGAATTTTTTATTAATATCGTTAATAATAATTTTATTCCATGGATTAGGATTTTCAAAATTAACAATCTGTTGGTTATCATAATTATCGTTAAAATTAAAATATTCGTTTTCATTTTTATCAATATATATTTCTTTCTCAGTGGTTTCATCAATTATAGTATCTACCATTTGTTTGTCGACACTTGGTATGTTTTCTATCTTTTTAATATTTTCTGTATTTTCAATATTTTCAATATTTTCAATCTCTTCAATATTTTGAATATCTTTAATCTCTTCAATATTTTCATCATTAAAATTTTCATCAGTATTTTTGTCAAAGTAGTAAAAATAAACTTGAATACCTATTAATGTAAGAATTAAAAAAATAATAAATAATTTTATTAAATTCATTATAAAAATCGTTAGAAAAAAAAATATCTTTAATATATTTATTATATGGATGAATCTATAATAAATATCATTTTACAATGTTATAATTTAAAAAAAATTATGAAATATACAAGTTATCCTTTTGATACATTTTCATTTATTTTTATTTTATGTTGTGCTTATATTTCTAAAATATTAAATGAAGGTAATATAATTCTTATATTATTTGTTATCTTTTCTACAACTTTAATAAAAATAATAATTAGAAGAAATAGACCTTATAGAAATAATAAAGAAGTAATAAATTATAGTAAAGATCATAACAATTTATTTGATAAGTTCTCATTCCCAAGCGGACATTCATCAGCATCTATGATATTAGCTCTTATATTATATACTAAATATAAAAATAAATTAATATTATTAATTCCATTTCTAGTTGGAATTAGTAGATTATATTTGGGTGTTCATTATTTAACTGATGTATTATTTGGTTTTCTTTTATCATTTATGTATTATAAATATTTACATTAAACTCTTCTTGTATTTAATCTGTAAATAGTATTATAATTTGGTCTATTAGATAAACTTACAGTTTCAAAGTTAGGATAATAAGGAACATCTATACCTTTAGATTTTAAATATAAATTACAATCAAATATTAAATAATTTTTTTCAAATAATTTATTATTATAATAATTACACCATTTTTCTATTTTTTCATAAAGAAAAAATTTTTCTTCAATAACCTTAATTATTAATTCAGCCCAACTTTTAGAATTGTAATCTTTTGGTAATAAGTTAATAATTTCTAATGGTATTTTCTTTTTTTTAAAGGTATCAAGTTGCCAGTATCCGTATTCATACTTAACAAATTTACTATCATTTCTTTTTTTTCCAGATTTTAAATATGTATATATATTTTCACAATAAAGATTATTATATAAAAATTCTTTGTCTTTTTTATAATTTTGTTCAAATTCTGAAAAATTTTTGTAATCAAAAAATATTTTACATGTTTGGTATCTAAAAATATAAGCAAACTTACTAATTATATCTTCTAGCTTATTAAAATCAATACTGACATATTCATCATAATAATATTTTTTTTTAATGTAATTAACAACCATAGTATCACCAAATTCTATAAATATTACTGGATAACCATTTTGGAATTGTGAAATTGAAAAACCATCTTTTGTACTGTTAACATAAAAGTTTTTATACACATTTGATGAATCAAACCATTCACAATTAAAAATCATACTATTCATTATAAACTGTTGGTTTGAATTACACATACTAATAAAATTTTCAAATAAAGCCACTCTATCTCTACCATCTATATCTAAATCATCAAGATTTAAATTTGGAATCTCTTCATTCATAAAGTTTAATGTTTTTAATTGGTTAACCTGTTCTAATGTAAATTCATATTTAGTTCTAACTAATTTTTCGAAATTATTATTTATATGGTAATATTTAAATTTTTCATCCTTAGAAATTAGTTTTAGTCTCGTATTTGGATTTAATAAATATTCTTCCTCTTTGGGAAATAAAGAAAAATTTTCTATAAATAAACCACTACCTTTTATTTTTTTTGGAATATTTATCTTCATTAAGATTATTCCAAAATCTAAAGATAATCCAGGAGAATAAAATGGATCTCTAGTTGTTGATAAAAATCCTTTATCTTCGTAGTAATCACCTATTTTTAAATTTTTAATAAATTTATCATCTACAATAAATCTATAAAAATAATAATCTTTTTCTAAAGAATCAATTGATATCATTTGGTTACTAATATTACTAATTCCTATTCCAATATCTTTAGGTAAATTAGGATTTTTTTTTCTTAAAAATTCATTGTATCTATAACTACCAGTTAAAGAATAAAAACAAACCCAAGAAATTATTTTTTTATTGATTATTACTTTCATATGTTCTCTAATTGTATCAACTGAAATATCATTTTTTGATACTAATTTACATATTTCGTAATGAATATTTTTATCTCTTAATGAATATTCATTTTCAGATTTAATAATTTTATTATTTAATCCTAATTTAATTAATTCATTTTTAGTATAGTATGGGTTTAAATGTTTTGAATATGGATGAAAACTATTTCTTTTACAAATAGATATACTAAGGCCTAATTGAGGAGAATATTTGTATAGTGTTTCGTATGAAGTTTTTTCTAATTGATCTAATTTATAATTATTAATAAATAATAGTAATCTATTATATTTTATTTTATCATTTTCTAATTTACTTTTTGATAACTTATTTTTAATCCATTGGAATATTTCATCATTTATAAATCTATAATGACAGTCAATTAATCTATAATGAATGTTTTCTTTATTAATTAAATAAATATTATTAGAATAAATATCATACATTGGTAAATAATCTTCATAATTCGATAATTTAATTTTATCTGAATCATTTTTTAATGTCATCTTTCCACTAAGTAAATTATTCAAAAAATCATAATTTATTTTAGTCATTTATAAGAAACTCTAGAAAATGATTTTTTCATATGATGGTTTAAAAAATTGAAAAATCTTTAAATTCTAAACAAAAACTCTATAATGGCGATGGATCTCCAATATATGTTATATCCGATACTTATGAATTATGCCAGCAAAATTAACATTCTAGAATTACATTGGTTTTACCTAGTAACACTATTAATAGCTGTAAAAATATATAATAATAGAAAGATTTCTACTGTTGTTTTCGAAAAAATAGAAGAATTTTTTAATAAATCTTACCATACTATAGATTTTACAAGTGATACCAAAGAACACTCTTTAAAATTTAAATCTCTAATGTATAATTTATCTAGTAGTAATAACCCGTCAATCACCAAAATTAAAGAACTATCAAAATTTTATTGGAACGAAGACGATGAAAGAGATGAAAAAAATAGTTTTTATCAAGTAGATCAAACAACTAGTTTTAATTTTACACAAGATATTTTTGGAAAAGTAATTTATAGACAAGAAGAAGATGAAAGAAACCGTGATGATAGAATTAGGTATAAACATTTGGTAACATTACGGGTTTATTCACAGAAGAAAAATTTACAAGAGCTCCAAGATTATATTTCGAATCAAGTAGATGTTTATAAAAATTTTCTAAAAAGTAAAAGTTTATCGGATCAACTACTTGTAACAGTTGATTATAATACATCAGAAAGTAATTCACGACGAAGAGGAGAAGACGAAGATAATGGTAATCTCAAAGTATCATATTCAAAATGGGATAGTAATATTACTTTTGAAAATAGTTGGTTCAATTCAAAGATTAAACATTTGAAAACAATTAAATTTTTCCTTGAAAATGAAGAATGGTATAAAAAAAGAGGACAACCGTATAATCTCGGTATTTTATTATATGGCGAGCCTGGGGGAGGAAAAACAAGATTTATTAAACAACTGATGAATTTTACCAAAAGACATGGAATTGATGTAAAATTACATAACAAATTTGATTTTGAACAACTTCGAAAGATTATTCAAACTGAAAAAATTGGTTCTGATTTAATTATACCACAAGATAAAAGAATTATTATTTTTGAAGATATTGATGCTGTTGGAGATATTATAAAAGACAGAGATATTAAAACACAAGAACTTGACGATTTTATTAAAGAAAATAATACAAAAGAGAGTAGTACAACAAAAGATATGAATAATTTGGTATTAAAAGAAAAGAAACAAGAATTGAATTCAAATCATCTTTCTAATTTTTTAAATATACTAGATGGTTTACATGAATGTTCGGGTAGAATTATTATAATGACCACTAATAAACCAGAATATCTTGATAGGGCATTAATAAGACCTGGAAGAATTGATATGAAAATAGAATTTAAAAAATGTAATACATTAGACATTTATGAAATGTCTAAATTATACTGGGAAGATGAATTTGTGTATGAACTTTCTGATATTAAAAAAGATTTAGATTACAAATATACATCTGCTGAACTTATAAATAACTTTAGATCAGTAAATACTTTTGAAGAAATTAAAGATCTAATTATTAATTAATTTAATGATTTAATGATTTAATGATTTATCAAAGATCCTACAATATAAATATTAGCATTATCATTTTCTTTCATTTGTTTATGTAAATGAACATGTTCGCAATGTTCTCTTTCGTTTTTATACCCATAGTAAAAACAATTTTTTAAACTATTCATCTTATATATTCCAAAACCACCAAAAGCACTATCAACCTCAATAATTTCATTTTCTTTTATAATTCTTTGAAGCTTACTTGCTCCAATTATTGGTCTTGAATCCCAATAATCAAAATTACATTTTAAACCATAATCTGATAAGTAATTATGACTTCTTAAAGCCCAAATATCATAATATTTTCTATTTTGATTTGCTGTTATAACATCCCAATCTTTATTGATATTTATTGCATCTGTAATTTTTTTTTTAGTAAGGTTGTTATTTACACCATCAAAATCAAATACACAATAGTAATATGGGTCTAGTCTTTTAGCAATATTTAAACAAATATTTCTCCCCCTTGCTAATCTTATAGTTCTTTTATAATTTTCAATATTATAATTTTCTGATTCTAAAGTAATATGATTTGAATTATTTATTTCATAATTTAAATATTTATTAGTTTTATCATTAGAATTATTTTCATACAAAACAATTGAATAATTTTTAAATAAAGTACCAATTAAATTTAATATATTTAAACTCATTTTTATATTCTTTCTACAATTTCTGATAGTTGAAACTAAAACTATGCTTTTATCAAATTTATAATTTAAACTTTTTTTATATTTTGGTAAATTTGTTATTTTGTAATCATTAGCCATCATAAAATTATGATATTCATTATTATAATCATATTTATTTATATCTAATCTTACAGCATTATCAATAATCTCTTTTAATTTTTCTCTATTCTTTCTTTTTTTATCTTTAATTTTAGGAATCATAATTATTAACATTAATAGTAAAACTATTATTATTAGAATTTTTTTCATTATACTATATTTTAGATTTTTTATTCTTCATCGATAATACCAAAATGACTATATTCGACATTTGCCATATTTTCTTTGGATGGTTTTACAAGAACAAAATTGTCCTTCTGAACAAAATAAAAACTTATTAAACAGAAAATTAAAGCAAAAATAAATTCATTACAAATTATAAAACTTTTTATATCCATTAATTAACATTAGAAAAATATTTCATATTATTCATCAATTATTTGAATTATATATTTTATTTTTTCATTTACAGTCATTGTTTCTAAATTATTTATAAAATATAATAATTTATTTACAAACAAATTATCCTTTATATTTAATATAGAGGTGTATCCTTCTGATAAAATATCACTATTAATTTTATTATATCTGATTAATTTTTTACCAAATATATAATTTCTAGATTTAGAACTAGAACATGTTAAAAATATATCTCCTATACCCGCAGGTTGACATAACTCTGAAAAATTTAAATTTATTGAATGTAATAATTTAATCATAAAAGCAGATGAAGTATTTTTTCCTAATCCTAATTCATCTATTACTCCAGAAAAAATAGCTATTATATTTTTATAAATTCCTAGCAATTCAACATCTTTCAAATTATTTGTATAATAAATTTTACATGTCAAATGTTTTTCAAATAAAATTCTCATATTATTTATCATATTTTTATTATCACTACTAAAAGTTAAACATGTATATTCATTATTCATAATTTCAGATGAATAAGACGGACCAAATAATAAACCATAATTTTTAGTTTGGTTATAAATATAATCATTTTTAAAACCTTTACATGTGTAAATCATATTAGTATTTGGAGTTAAATATAGATCATTTAAACAATTTACTGGTAAACAATAGAAAATTAAATCAAACATATGTATTGTATGTTTAAAATTTTCTAGTTTATTTGTCTGAAAACTTAAATTAAATTTATAATCAAAATATTTTGAATTCTTTTTTTCTAAACATAATTCTTTTAATTGTTCTAAATCTCTTCCATAAATATATACTTCTTCCAATTTATTTTCCAATAATTTACAAATAGCCATTGCCATTTGACCAGTTCCCAAAATACATATTTTCATTAATACTTTATCGTTGTAATTCTTTAACATAATGTACAGTCCTAGAATTTATTTTTTCTGTATATACTTTATTTCCTAAGGGATCAACATTTTGTTGATAAACTAAAAAATAACCTTGCTCTCTTTTATATTTACTTGGTCCATGTTTTTTCATCTTACTATTCAATTTATATTTATTATTTATTATTCCTAATTTTATTCCTTTTTTTTCATCATAATAAAACCACCCAAGTTGATTTAAAATTTCCCATATTCTAAATATTTCTTCTTCTGATAAATCTTTTACTTTTCTAAAAGGTGATACTTTTGCTATATATAAACATTCTGATCTTATATAATTTCCACATCCTGCTGCTACTTTTTGATCCATTATTGCGGCACCTATAGTTGTATCATTTCTTTTTTTATCTAATCTTTTTTTAAAATTTTCTTTTTCATCTTTTGATGTTAAAATATCAGGTCCTAATTCTTTTAGTTTTTTATCTAAATTATCACGAGTACAAAATTTTAATGTACCAAAGTTTCTGTAATCATTAAAAAAAATACTATCCTTACTTAACTTAAATTCTATATTGTTATGTTTTTCCTCATTAAAGATCCACCAACCACTCATTCCAAGAGTATTAAATAAAATTATTTCACCCAAATCCCAATAGATAAATTTACCATGACAATCAATTTGATTTATTTTTAGTGGAAACTTTATTTTAAAATTTTTATTATAAAGATTTTGATGTCGTTTATATCTACCGCCATGAATTATAATATCATTAATAGATAATCCTTTTAAATTTTTATTTAATTTATCAGTTAAATATTTTACTTCAGGTCCTTCTGGCATAATATATATATATATTATTTATTTTTTATAATATATATATATTTATAATGTTATACTATATTCTTTTAATATTTTTAATTTATGTTTTATTTAGACCTAAGAAAAATATAAAGTATAAAAATAAAGATAAAATTAATATTTTTCAAAGTAGTTATGAAATAATTAAGCACTTATTTTTGTAATAGAAGCATTAAGAATTTGATAATCAAAAGGTGTTCTATCAATTGCTTTTACAAAATGTTGAGCTTCATCTAAAAATATAAATTAAATGAAAGCTATTTTAAAGTTGCTACTATTAATAAAATTTATCTTGTAAATTTTTATATTTTTTGATAATCTAATATTATTTTCATTTAGTTTTTAAAATATAATTTAATATATATGACTTATAATATTAAAAGATTATATGATTATGGTATAGAAATATTAGGAGCTGATGAAACTATAAAAGTTCGCAAAACTGCATTAATATTTACTGATAGTGAAACAATAATAATTGTATGTAAATCAGAAAATATGGCAAAAAAAATTTTTAATCAAATTTATTCTGATAGAGAATCATTTAATAATATAACAACTTTTATTACTACAGGTTCATTTAAAGAATTTATCTATAATGGCAAAGGTTTTAAATGTTATTTTGTAAAAGCTAGTAATTTTGATAATAAATCATTGCAAACTGAAGATGTTTTATTAGGTTGTATACGAAAACCTACAGTTATTTCAATAAATAATAAATTTAAAGATAATAATGAACAATTTTTTCCAAAAAATTATTACTCCCCTTCTGATGAGGACACAGCTTCTCAAACAAATTCTATTTTCAACTCACAAGTAAGTTTGAAAGGTTATATTACTTTAAAAATAATTAAAGAATACAGTGATGCGGCGGGAAATTCAAAAATTGATTACCTTCTTAGTAAATATAAAGATATTAATATTGATATCAGTTCAAATTTACAAAATATTAATTTTAAATCTGAATATATTAAAGATGAAGATAAAGATAAAGATCATATTAAAATATCATTTGATTCAAACATAAATATTATTAATTTTTATAAACCTTTAGAAATAAAATTATTATTTCCAAATTTTTTTTCAAGTGAAAAGATTGAAGTAGATTTTCAAAATCTTAAATATGTTACTTTGGAGAATATTGTTTTATCTAATATAGAGATAGATCGTGAAAGTAAATGTTATCCCTTTGATTTTACAGAATCTAGTAATAAACCTTCAAATTATAAAATAAAAGAACGTATTCTTAATTTTGGTAATATAACAAAAAATAGTTATATATCTCCAGAATATAAAAATTATGAATTTTTAATGGCAGAATTTCCACAAACTGAATTAAAAAAAGATGATGAGTTTGATGTTCCACTATATGTATCAAGTCAAACTCAATTAAAAAAAAATGATGAGTCTGATGTTCCACTATATGTATCAAGTGTTCGTGATTCCAAAATCACCTATTATATGTTTACAGTAAATACTTCACCGGGTATTGTTATTATTAAAAATGGAGACAAAGAAAAAGATTATATAAGCCCCATACATTCTATTAAGGTGGGCGATGAATATATAACTATGGGTGTTTACCAATTAATGAATATAGAGACGTTCATTAATAATTTTATTGGAAAAATTAGATTTAAAGTAGTAAGTGATTTACCCAAGTCAGGAGTACCATTGCAAATAAAACTTGATCTTGAAGCAAATGGTATATTATATAATAATAATTTAGAAATAAAACAATATTCTAGACTTAAAAATGATAAAGATGGTATACTAAAATCATATAATTATAATGTTAAGATTAGGGCACTTGTGAAGACAAAAGATGGTATAATTCAAGCTGATGATAATTTACATGCTAAAGTGTATGGTACTTTGGATAATAAGTATAAAATAAATGAGTTATCTTCTTATGAATTAGATGTATTAAAAACATCAGAAAATAATATTGAACTTATTACGAACTTAATTAAATATATATCAAGATTATCAAATTATAATTTATATATTACTAAAATAAAAGAAGATACAGAAGATAATTTAATAATAACTTATAATGATGATAGTGAATTAACTATATCAAAGAAGTTATCAATTAAAACATTTAAGGATTTTATTAAATATATTACAAATAATCCTCCAGATCCTAATAAAGTAAGTTATGAAATTCACGATGATGAAAGACATGTGATGACTTATAATTATTCTAGAGATGATATAAATATATCTTACAAATTTTCATACTATAATATTTTTAATATGAACAATGAAAGATTAAAAAAAATAATTGATTTTGATAACAAAATTAAAAAATACGATACAGATTACGATATTAAAAATAGAAAAAAATGGGCTAGATCTTTACAAAGAAATTGTAAAAAGATAAAGGATACAGATTATCCTTCATGTAAAGAAAAAAATACTATAGAAAATTTTACTATTCCTAAATCAAAAAAAAAAATTTATTCAATAATATGTATAACTAGTTTAGTATTATTACTATGTTTATTCATTCATTTT
>Ga0209634_1003050_pt1 | contig 11463 bp, 12 predicted proteins | sample LinPmetageLP40_FD_184043 | JGI IMG/M metagenome (GOLD analysis project Ga0209634, IMG submission 184043) | Marine viral communities from the Pacific Ocean - LP-40 (SPAdes) (version 2) | ecosystem: Environmental > Aquatic > Marine > Oceanic | place: Pacific Ocean | collected 2010-08-26 | reverse complement strand
TGACATTTTTATTAATCAAATTAATAAAAATGTCAGTAATGTTTCCAATAAAGAGTTTTGACACGGAACAGGCAAAACACATTGATCAAATGTTAACATTTACATCGGTAGAGAAGAAACAATATAACAAAAATAAATTTTTTCAATCCACCGTTGAACCATCCTTACAAGTTAAAATGTATTATTCTGAAAATTCTAATTTGCATTTACCGTACCGTTTTGCATGTGCATTTAAAAATAAAATATACAATCGAGATATAGATTTTCCAAAATTATACGAGGATAAAAAAGGGAAATTTGACGGTAAACTTTTACCAAGACAAGTTGAACCTTATAAACAAGGTATTGACCATCTAAAAAAATTTAATACGACAACAATTGCTTTGTATCCAGGATTTGGTAAAACATTTATGGGTGCAAGGTATACATGGCAATTAAATATGTATACATGTGTATTGGTGCACAGAGAGAATGTTGGGAAACAATGGATTAAAACATTTAAAAAATACTTTCCAGAATTGAAAACAAACGAATTATGGTATGTTGACGATAAAGTAAAAGAAGATGCAAAAATTATAGTTTGTATGTCGGGTAGAACAGATAAAATACCAGATTCATTAAAACGAAAAATAGGTACGTTACTAATTGACGAAGCACATTGTTTTTGTTCTACTTCCAAAGTAAAACCATTGTTATCATTTACACCTAAATATACAATTGCTGAGACTGCGACACCCGTTAAAGACAATGGAATGCATAAAATGATTCAATCCATATGCGGAACCCATTACATCAGAAAAATATCTGAAAAACCGTATAATTTTTATATCATTAATACTCAATTAGAGTACGAAGATTTAAAACCGGGTGATTATAATGCATTGGTAAATAAACAATGTGATAGTGTCAGAAGAAATGAAATACTGATGAGTATTTTGAAAGAAAATACGCATTATAAAACGATTGTTGCAACATTACGTAAAGTCCATGTTGAATATATAGAAAAGGAATTGGAAAAGGTAAATTTGGAATGTTCCACATTATATGGAACCAAAAAGAATTACAAAACAAAAAATATTTTGATTGGCACAGGAAGTAAAATGGGAGTAGGGTTTGATGAAGCAAATTTTTGTGACGACTTTGACGGACGACCTTCTGATTTATTAATTATGTGTTATACGATGGCAAGTTGGGCTAATTTTGAACAAGTGCGTGGTCGGGGAATGAGAGCTGATAAACCAAATGTGGTTATATTTAATGACAAATCATCAATCTCAAAAAAACATATGACACAAATTCGTAAATGGGTTCGCGAAACCAATGGGACTATTGTGGAGATGAATGTCACTAAAATGGAAAATTATAATCTCAGTTTATAAATTGTATAATAACTGTATTTTTATCAATGTTATAGTCGTCCAAGAGTTCGTCAAGTTCTTTCCATTCACCCCAATTAATATCGCATTTCCAATCGAAATATTTTCGAGATAATTCATTTCTAACATTTTCTAATGATAAGATATAATCATGTTCTCTTAAAAATTTAAAATACTTGTTAAATTTTTTTTGTTTAATGCGACTATATCCAAGAGCATGTTCTCTGGACGATGTGTAATTTATAATATCATCAATTATAGCAAATCCTTCTTCTTTTAGTTCATTGTAATGTTTTGGGTTTCTACATAATGGACATGATTTTGATGTTACAGATGCTTTATAAAAACAATAATTACAAAAGATTTGTTTGCAGCATGATGATTTGAATGAATTAGTAATTTTATCCATGCAAATAGGACACTCCACCATATTTTTTATAAGAAATTATAAAAAATCAATTTACCTCAACATCGTTAATGGCCATAATCATTGAATACAGTATAAAAATAATACCACTAAAACCAAGTATGGTAAAATAAAGGGAATTTTCTGAATTAATATTATCAAGATCTTCGCTGTTAACTGGGTGAAGAATGAGTAAAGAAATAACAGAAAATACAACAGCAATAAAGAATGCTGAAAATGTAGTGTAGTTTAATTTTTTAAGACTGATAAATAGAGTAATAATTATTATAAAATAGATTAGTAAAGAAAATTCTATTTCCATTTTATTAATAATTGATTTATATAATTTAAGTTAGAAGAGACGTTGCCAATGATTTGGTCACTGATATCATAATAGTCAAAATTAAAGCAACATTTTTTATTAATTAATTTTTGATATACAGATATATAACTATCACGATTAAATTTATCATAATTAATAACATCATCATAATCTAATGTTTTATAATCCAAATGTGTAGGTTTACCAGAACGGATTGATTCCCATATATCTTTAGTGATAGATTGTTTTTGTAAAAATTCTTGTGTATGCTGTTTAAGATTGTCCCATGAATAAAAATAAAAATTCAATTTTTTAATAAATGCAAAACCAGTTTTAAAGATATAATCTTTGATTACAATTTTATCATCAGTATCAATTATATCTGTTCTATCAACAAGTAAATCTAATACCTGTACAAAATTGTGTTTACTAAAATATAAATATTTTGTATAATCGTGAAAGTCTGTAATTTGATAATTATCAAGTAAAATACGAATATCTTGGAATGGATATTTAAATATAATTTTGTGTATTGTCTCATTAGTAAATATTTTTTCAAATAAAAATAGCAAATTAGCATTTATAGGAAAAACATACTGACTAGAGATAAAAAAATCTCTTATTATATTTAGATCAATAATAATATCGTTAAATACATCATCAAATTTTTCTATATCTAATCTATAAACATTGAATAGTATATCATAGCAATAAACATTACAAATAACATAACCTAAAAAAGTATAACTCTTGTTAAAAATCGGTTTTTTACTATTTTTTGTGAAATTATCAATATCTAATTTGGATATATTTGTAAGATTACAGAAATCATAATTCCAAAATTTAAAATGTATCGTACATTCATAATTTTCAACAATATTTTTCAATTTTTTTAACGTATAATCTTTATAATACAAGTTTTTTTTAATTTTTTTATCAAAAAAAGTAGCAATTATTTGTTCATCATCTAAATGTGTTTTAATATCAATAAGTTTAAATAATTTTTTTTCCGCTTCATAAATAGACATTTTATTTAGTATTTTTATTTAAATTTTTATAATTAACATATAAATTAGTCCAAACACCCGTAACAATACCGCATGATATCCCAATTTGTATTTTATGTAATATTTTTAAATGATTCATTTTTATATAAAAATGAATATTTATTTAATTTTTTTATGGTTGATAACTTTAACATTATTTTTTATAACATGTATCATTAATTATAACAATATTAAAAACTATAAAGATGGTAAAAAAATAGAAATAAATGATAGATTAATAAGAAATTGTAGTTATGAAGTACCATTAATAGATAAATGTTTTAATTATTCAACCGATCAACCAACTGAATATTATGGTTATATAGAACGAGATACAAAATTAAATTATGGTTTAGGTAAAATTTTACAACACGATATATGCAAAGATTATTTATGTGAAAAAGACGGTTATTATGAAATACTAGAAAATAGTACCTATTATACACAGTTAAATGACTTATCAGTTACACAAGACGGTACAGATAAAGGGATGGTAATTGATATAACTGTGGATACATCTGAGATAATAACTTCAATAATAATGAAAAATGAAGGTACTAAGTACGATTTGAATGTAGAATTGGCAATTGAACACAAAGACGATGTTACTAAACCAAAGTGTAAATTTAAATTATTATATCTACCTTCAAGGGTATGTATTAACGAAGATTACAAAAACTGTAGAAATGATATAAAGAATTCAAATGATTGTTCTAACATGCCACCAATGGGTAAATTATCTGATGGTACATTATTATACCCGCAGATAGTATTTACAGATACGATTACAGATTTAGAGGATTGTCAAATTGACAATATATCTTAAAAAAGGAAACAATTAAAAAATAATACTAATAAAATGGATTTAGTTTGGATAGAAAATGAATGGGTAAAGAAAATAAAAGAAGAAAGTAATACAGATAAAGAATTAACAAAGAAAATATTGACAGATATAAAAACATTAAAAATCAAAAAAACTACAAAAATAGAAATTGAAGATATAGAATTTTCAAAAAAAGAAATAACGAGTATTCAAAAACAATTAGAAATATATACTATACCTACTACTTATGTTGCCTATATAGACGGTGTCGAAAACCCAGAAGATAAAAAAGGGTTTAATAAAAATGATGTTATCTTTTATGTTGTAGATGATTCTACAGATATAGTTGAATTAATGTTAAATGAATATTACGTAATAGCAATATATATCATACCAAAAAAATATTTAAACCGAATAGATATAAATGGTAATACGTACTATAAAATAAATAATTATAAGAAACTTATAAGTATTTCAAATATTATAAAAGATTATAAAAAAAATGACAAAATCAAAACACAGGTGCACAATTTTATTTTAAATAATATAATTTTTATGTAGATGATTAAAAAATTTCGTTACTTTTTTTGCAAAAAAAACATTTGTTATAGTTTTCTTAGTGTCTTTTTTTAGTATTTTAGGTATAGTTTTTGAATCAATTTCAAAAACTCTATTATTAAAATTTAAATAATTTATATCCTGTATCACATTATTATCAATAATTATATTATCAGAATTAAAAAAATTTGATAATAACGACATTTTTAATAACGATTCTAACTCTATACTTTCAGATATTGATAAATTATGTTTATACTTTAAAGACAATATAAATAAACTCAATAATTCATGATTTTCTATATTTTCATTTAAATTTATATAATTATCATTTACAGTTGTATTGATGTCGTCTTTGTTACAAATAGCATCTGAATCTTTAATTGTGTCTGTATCCAAATTAGCAATGAATTTTACTAACAGTGTGTATGTTTTATGTAAATTATTTGAATCTATATACAAATCTGTTTTATTCTTATAAAACTTTTTATACAATAATCCATTATTATATTTATAATATTTTGGAAACGTATTCCTTGACGCGTCAATTAAAAATTTATCTATTTGTTTATCACCCTCTTTATTAAAAACTCTCAAATTTTCAAATACTTGATTAATAACATTTCTATTCTTTGGAACTCTTTTTTTTTTACTCGTGACCAAGTCACCAGTAGTGGTAAATATAACATCTCCTTTTTCAGAAAAAACAACTATTCCGTTCATTTCATTCATTTTTTTTTATTTTAGTAATAATAATCAATTTTTATGATGACTATTGTATTTTCGTTTATAATCATATGGAAATGTTTTATTTGGCTTAGAATGAAAATTAACATAACCAATTATTCCTAATATCAATAGACAACAAATTATTGAAAATACGACCGCGACTTTCATATATGTTTTTGTTGTTTTGTTATCTTGCAATGTTTCAACTTTCGTTTTTATCCCGAATGATGAAAGCATATCGTATTCTGATAAATCCATTTTATTATATAAAAGTTTAATTAAACTTAATTTCAATGAGTTCATTCATTTCTAAATGTGTAGTTAACTCATCAGTCTCCAACTCTAAATACCCGCTTGTTAAATACACACTATTCGGGTACTTTCTGCTATCTTCCACCAAATTAAAATTGTATTCATGATAGGTATCTTTTTTTGTCAGATGACTATCTAAATTTATCATAACATTAGCATCATTAATCGTTAAACTACTTTTTTGTAATTCTTTATTGTACCATCTAATTTTTGAGATTAATTTATTTATTGATAAATTTATTTTTTTTTGATTTCCTTTCAATTCAATCGTTCTTTCTACAATATACCTATTCGTCTCATTATTATACTGATCCATTTCTTCTTGTGTTAATTTTACATAATAACTTTCCAATAGTGGTTTTTCAATACTGCTAATATCATTTATAATAATATCAGAGTGATACTTAACTTCTGTATTAAGTTCTATATTTCTACATTTAAGTATATCCTTCAAGTTTAGATTATACTCTATTATATGTTGCAATACATCTGTTTCTTTACATTTAAACAATGGAAAATAAGTATGTATTGTATTGTAAAAACACGGCAACGTTATAACCATAGTAGTCGCTTTTTGAGTCGATGAAAATTCCAACTCTTTATAATACACATTTGTTCTATCTTCAATTATAGTAGTGTTAAATATAATTTTTATTCTTTTTATGATTTCATTGTAATCCCAAGAAATTTCAAAATTTGATTTGCACACTACTTCAGGTAATTTTATATGGCATTTTACACAATGTAATCCGTCATAGTTCATATTTATAGATTCATTTTCACTTATTTTTTCTCTAAAAAGAGTAAAAGGCATTGTTTTTTGTTTCCCTGGTTTGTGTATACTAAATATTAAATTTTCACTATCATAAATATCATCACTCCCCTTTGGTTTATGAATATAGTTATAAATATCCATTTATAAATAGTATATTTTAAAGAGTTATTCGATTACAAGTTTATCATAGTTTTTTAATATGGGTACAAGAGACAATAAACTTAGGATTAATAAAAACCATCCAACATAAAGTAAAATTTTTGTTGTTTGTATACCTTTAATAGTCGTATTATAATAACTTGAAATTAAAAGTACCCCAACTAATGAATGAAATATAATAACAGCAACATGAGACCAAATATAGGCAGATTTATCAACTTCTTTTGTAGTCATTTTATTATTAAAAAAAAAAATAATAAAATGGATAAAAATAAACAAACCAATACTATAATAAAATTAATTCAACTTACAGAACTAAAAAAAATTTCCAAATTAAGTGAAATTAAACGTAAAAATGGATATGAAATTTTAATTTTTTCTATGATTATCTTCATTATTGTATTTATTTCATTTATAATTTCTTACTATATGTCAAAACACAATTACACACCTTTGATTATTTCAGAAGTTGATTATGAAAATATGTCAAGTATTGATAAAAATAAACTCATACAAAATAAAGAATCTGTAAAATCAGCTTTAAACATGGATATTAACAAAGAGACTAAAAATGTTTTTGGATTATCAAGTTCTGATGACCTAAACGACAAAAATATTCAACTATGTGCAATTAATGAATGTGTATTAGACACAGAAACTGGTTTAAAAAAATGCCCAGAACATGATAATGAACGTTTAGCGCGAGATACAAAAACTGAAGAATGTACTATGGGTCATTTATGTACAAATGATAAACTACCATATGCTTTAAATACAGATGGTAGTATTAATCATCATGGTATCTGTGATAACAATTACAATTGTCCATGTGTTTCCGATATTACCTGTCCTATATATGTAACATCAACATTAGAAATTTTAAATGGTAACGCTTATAATATATCAACATCAGATAATAATTATTTTGTTGTTCAAAATGAAAATAAAGATTATGGATTTATAGCACCTGTAGTTGATGATAAAACAAAAATATGCAGAATAAACCCTGATTTTACAGATAGAATAGTTCACGGTAATTCATTTAAATACAATGAAGGTGATAGATTTGATTGTGATAATACCTGGGACATGACAAATATTGATGGTATAGGTTGGCATGATGATCCATGCGCTCAAAATGCTACATTACCAACCTACAAATCAATGTTAACATTTATTCAAGCAGATAAAAATATATGTGCAAGAGGACAATTATCTTATAATATAGACCGTATATTATCTGATGATTTTAATAATGCTAGCAATGCAAGACATTTTTGTCAATCTGATATAGTTGGTTTTGATACTTATTTAAGTCATCCCATTTATTATACATTATCTTGCACAATGGGGGATGGATGCGATGATATTTTATTAGGTTACGAATTTGCGGACAGCAATAACGATAGTCTTGAAACATATCGAGATATGGTAAGAGAACGAAAAGAAAAATATTTTCCTGATTACGATACATCAGGTATTTCTAACATGCTAAATTTAGAGGTACATTTTGCTAAATTTGACAAACAATTAAATTCTAAAGATATGATTTTTAAAATAGAACCCGGTGATTTATTAATCCCTAAAGATTTTACAAATACTATTGGTGGTAATAAAAAATTACAGCAAACTCGATTTTATATTATTAAAGAAACAGGTGCCGAGACAAATCAACGAATAGAAGATATAAATTATAAAACTAAACTTAAATTTTTTGAGATGGTAGTTCCTTCTAATACTGAGTTTAATACATTTTTTATACATGAACTAGAAGAGCGAGATATACATGAACTATGGTCAGATATAGATATAGATGATGAAATAATTAAATTCAATATTTACAAACCTTATGGATTTAATGGTTTATTATATAATACAAGTAGTTTAATTTATTATGATATACCTTCATCTACTAACCCAACTGGGGATAATAAATTACATCTGCAAGGCAGAGTATATGACGCCGATTCATTATATGGTTTAAGTCCAATACCTAGATTTAGTGGTGAACCTAGTTTAAACGATGATCCATTTTTAACTATTGAACCTAGTACACTTATACCAACACAAATTGATGAATTTAGTTTTAAAGCAAATAGAACAATGTATTATCCTGTATTTAATACAAATACATTCAAACAAGAATGTATAAAATGCAAACCTTTTTTATTGGCCTATTGTAAATTAAGAATGAAAGATATTTTGTCAACTACGTTGGGAGGAAAAATAAAAAAGAAATACGTGTACGATGAAAAATTAGATAAAATTGTAATACAATATTCGTCTCAGGATTTTGGTAATTATGAAAAAGATTTTTCTAGAAAATGGTCAACAGACAGTAAATTAAATTTAATTCCAACCAAAGTAAAATTAACATCTAGAAAACAAAAGATAGTTAATCCGTTTGTATATTCTGAAAGTTTTGATATACATATGGGTTCAACATACAAGCAACTTTATGTTGATAGTGTTAAAAACGCTGAAATAGGTGATTATATTATTATTGTTAAAAAAAATTCAGTTACACCAAATATGACATGGACATGGGATACTACAACAAATAATCTTGTAGTAAAAAGGGTAAACGTCTTTTCTTCTAATTTTTTTAGTTTTAAATCATCTAATATACAAATAGAACCTATGAACGGTGTTACATTTTCACCAAATAAAAATCATAATATTAAAAATTTACAAATGACTAACATTCCTTTACCTCCTCCTTATGATAGTGAATTTGAATATAAGCAATCAGACTATCTAGAATATGGTAAAATGTACAAAAATGATAAAGACATATTAGGTTATATCAACTATACAAATTGTAGAATCACTAATGTTAATGCTAAACTTAAAAATATAACGACAGATGTCGCGTTAACAATACCTATTAATGATGAAAATCATAAATTATATATTATAAAGAAAGATGATATATTAACATTAGATTTATATGTGGGTGGTCAATTAAGCGATGAAGGTGGACAAATTGCTGTAGAACAAATATCAGATAAACGGATTGTTAATATTAAAATATTGGTTGAGGGTAAAAAACACATTGAAACAAATTTACCAACTATCAGAATTGGTCAATATTATCATCACGGCGATTATTCACATTCAGGGTTTGGTGAAGGTCATAATGTTAAAGTTGATGAGGATGGTAATGTCATTTAATAGTTAAAAAAAACTTAAAACTTAAAAAAAATATATAAAAAACTTAAAAACAAACTTAAACAAACTTAAAAACAAACTTAAAAAAAACTTAAAAAAACTTAAAAAAATATATAATAAAATGGATAATTTAGATATTCCTGATGCTAATGTTCAACAACCTCAAAGTTATAATAATACAACCAATGTTAATCAAGATTTAGTTAATCTTGTCACTGATAAAGTTAAATGTATTTCTCAATCTAAACCTTCTGTAGAATTTACTGTCCATGAAATATTCCCGTATGATCTAATTGAACAACTCAAATCTAAAGGTTATGTTTTAAATATTTATCAATTCTATGACTCTTCGGATGATTCCTACAATTCTAAAGTTAAAATTAAAAATCCAAATTTTAGCAACCCAACATCCGATTTTTTTGATAATATTGAAAAACAATGCAGAGAATTTGGGTTTAGCGCTGGTTCATCAAACATAAATGAAAATGCTTCCAAATTATTTGAAATGTTTAAAAATAATTGCTAAAAAAATAAATTTTTTTTTATTTTTTTTATTTTTTTTTTATTTTTTTTTTCTATATATAAAATGACAAAACTTTTAAGACAAAAATTACGATTTCAAATCCCTAATAATAATAATACTTTTCAATCTAATATCAATTCAATCGCATACCATCATTCCTATATTTATGTGACTGGATTTCTTGATACACATGATGATGGAGATGATGGAGGTGATACTAACCCAGGAACGTTTGAGTTAGGTAACGGTGTGCGTGTCACTACTCAAAATGGTTTTGGTCAACTTTTTATTGCAAAATTCAATCATCAGTTGGTTGCCCAGAATGCACGTGTTATTACTACAACTGGTGATTCAGCAGGACCTTCAATCGCGGTCAACAATGACGGTGTGTATATTACAGGAAGTTTAATTCATGATCCAACAGGTGATGATAGTGGAGGAACAATCGACTTTGGAAACGGTGTGCGTTTCACTACTCAAAATGGTAATGCACAAGTGTTTGTTGCAAGATTCAATCATCAGTTGGTTGCCCAGAATGCACGTGTTATTACTACATTTGGAAATTCAGCAGGACCTTCAATCGCGGTCAACAATGACAGTGTGTATATTACTGGATTTTTAGTGCATGATCCAGCAAATGATGGTAGAGGTGGAACAGTAGACTTTGGAAACGGTGTGCGTTTCACTACTCAAAATGGTAATGCACGAGTGTTTGTTGCAAAATTCAATCATCAGTTGGTTGCCCAGAATGCTATTACTACAAATGTAATCTTTTCAGCAGCATTAGGAATCGCGGTCAACAATTACGGTGTGTATATTACTGGAGGATTACTGAATGTTCCTGGTGGAACAGTCGACTTTGGCAACAATGTGCGTGTCACTACTCAAACTGGTAATCCACAAGTGTTTGTTGCAAAATTCAATCATCAGTTGGTTGCCCAGAATGCACGTGTTATTACTACAAATGGAGAAGATGGTTCAGGAGGAGTAGGAATCGCGGTCAACAATTACGGTGTGTATATTACTGGACAATTACTTCATGATCCAGCAAATGATGGTAGTGGTGGAACAGTAGACTTTGGAAACGGTGTGCGTTTCACTACTCAAAATGGTCAACAACAAGTGTTTATTGCAAAATTCAATCATCAGTTGGTTGCCCAAAATGCACGTGTTATTACTACAAATGGAGTAAATTCATCAGGATTCGCAATCGCGGTCAACAATTACGGTGTGTATATTACTGGAGTTATTGATAATGATGGT
>Ga0209634_1003049_pt1 | contig 11467 bp, 10 predicted proteins | sample LinPmetageLP40_FD_184043 | JGI IMG/M metagenome (GOLD analysis project Ga0209634, IMG submission 184043) | Marine viral communities from the Pacific Ocean - LP-40 (SPAdes) (version 2) | ecosystem: Environmental > Aquatic > Marine > Oceanic | place: Pacific Ocean | collected 2010-08-26 | reverse complement strand
GATTACATCAAATGCAGCGTTAGTTATAAGTCTACTATTTTTATTTTCTTGCTGAGAAAGAAGTCGTGTAGATTCTTCGGTTATTATTCTTTCTAATTGATATGAAGTTGCTCCAAGAGATACAGCGGTTTCTAATAAAAAAACATCACCACTTCCATCTTCATTTGCAATTTCATCACCATGACTGCCCCCGTCACTTGATTCAGTTTCCATTAATATAGCTGGAAAAAATGTATTATCAGGAGACTCTAAAACAATTGCACTACCAGCTGTTTCTCCTGTACCATCATCAAGTACAAGATACTCATCAGCTGTAGCAGTTGCGTTGGTTACAAAAAGGTCAGCACCATTTTCCGATAAAATAAATTCTTCTTCATCAAGAGTATTATCAAAAATCATTCTGGTGTCTAAATTATCACCACCAACTCTTAAAGAATCCTCAAGTGTAATACCTTCTTCATCTGCAGCTTCTAACTCTACTCTTACAACATTATCAAATGAAGTTTTTAATACGTTTGTAGAAGAGTCAAATGATACAATTGTTCCTGTATGTCCTGATGAACTAAGGGTTTCAAGAGCTGCAAAAGTTCCTGTTACATCTTTTAAAACAAAATTTGCATTAAATTCTATTTGGGGTGCTGAGGTATACGCAAAGCCTGGGTTAGTAATTTCAATTTCACCCACAGACCCAATATTATCAGTTGTTGCAAAAAGTTTTGTTCCTGTTCCAGAGATAGTTGTAACTGTAACTGTTGGAAGTTTTGAATATCCAGACCCGCCATTGGTAAAAAATATTTTTGATATTTCTCCAGTAGAATCTGTACCTTCCTCAAACGCAATTCTGTCTCCGCCAGTTGTTCCGTAAGTATCTTTTCCTCTTTGTGTTATGAAGTTTTCAAATTTAAACTTATGTCCAGCATGAAGAGAATCCGTATCAGTTCCATTAAGTAATAAATTATCTCCATCTAATCCTGTTGTTGATGTTTCTAATTCTATATCAACTAAGAATTCTTGTTCTTTTGTTGCACTTTCAAAAACTAAAAAATCTCCATTATTTGTTGAAAATCTATCTGTTCCATCAATAACTATTGCGCCATCAATTATAGAAACAAAAGCAGATGCAGAAGAAGTATTGGAATCTGTAGTAGTAAAAACTAAAACATCACCAACTTCATATTTTGTGCCAGCATCATCAATAACAGCACCACTAACTTCACCAAAATCAATAGTACCCACTCGGCCTGTTGCTTTACCATTTCCAATGTTTGTATCAGTATCAAAAGTAAATCCTTCAGCTGCAGTATATAGAGCTCCAGAATTATCAAGTGATGCTGAAGATACTATTGAATTGACTGTAAAAGTCATTATAGTATCAGTAAGATTTGATGTTACCTCTATTAATTCTCCTCTAACAAAAGAAGCATTTGGAGATAAAGAATCTGGATTAATTTCAAATTCTATTAACGAAACCGCACTTTCAGTTGTTGCAAGAGATGAAGCAATAACAGCTGTTGCACCAGAGGTTTTTCCAGATATTTGTTGACCGACTGCTTGTTGACCAACCGCACCACCAGATGGCGCGACTCGTATAATAAGTTTGTTTCCCCAATTTCCACCAGAAGTTCTTAACATATATTGATTTGGATATAGTATTTCTGGTGTTTCACCAAGTATCATATTGAAGAATATTTTATGTCCTTCTGATGTACCTTTTGCACGATATAGTTCACGAATATTTTTAACGAGACTTCTCTTTGACACGCCGTCTGCGAGCGTCAAAGGAATTGCGTTCATAAACTCATCTCTAAATAAATCTAAGAAATCAAAAATGGTATTGTCAATATCTGCGTATGCTAATAGTTGTTGTATGGTCTGCACAGGGTTTGCACGATACCTTGAAACCACCGCACTTGAAGAAGAAGTTCCACCTGTAATGGTTTCTCCTGTTACAAATTTTTGTTGAGAAGTGATAAAAATTCTTGGTGTGGTAGTGTTGCCTAAATCGTCTGCCAAAATTTTTGCAGTTGCTTTTGAAGTTCCACCAGTAATGGTTTCACCTACAATAAATTTTCCTTCTGTTCCTGCCCCTGTTTCCAAGACAATATTATTGCCATCAACGTCTAAAACTTTAGACGCAGTTTGTAATTCTAAAAGAAGATTATCAATATTTACTGAAACTCTAAGTTCTGCAGCTTCTAAATATTCATAATATTGTTTTAAAAATACAGAAAATATTGGATGGTCTGCTTGAATAAATTCAGGCAATTGTCCATCAATTAACGTGCTTATCCTTGTCGTTAAATTACCAGTAGGATCAATATCAGAATCAAATGGGGCCATTTTTAATATCCAGAGGGTGTGCTATAAGAAGTGCTTGTTGTATACGTTCCAGCTGCACTTGAATCACCTATTGAAACAGTATCAACTTCTCCTAATACTGCACTGTTTACTAAGTCCAGTTCTAATACTTGATTGCGAACTGGAACAATATCTTTTGAGTTTGGAATAACAGTAATACGAATTTGCGTTGAAGTTTCTCCATCAACGTCTGAAATTGTAGTTACATGAAGTGACTCTATAAACACTGCACCTGTTGTATAATTTATCGTTCCAGCAGTTGAATCAACATACACCTTATTTCCAGCAAGAACATAATACAGTCTTACAATACCAGAACCATTATCATCTAGAAAATGTTCATTTGTTGTATCACCACTAATAAAAAATCCTGTTGTTGAAAGTATTCCACCAGCTGCTGAATTGTGTCCAGAGTGAGGATTGTAAAGTGCATTGTTAAAATAAATGTAATATGATGTTACAGCAGTAGTTGTTGGAGTAAATAATTTACCTAAAGTTACATTTGTTGTGTTATTCAATATTGATGTATTTGCATCATCAACAAGTCTAGTAACTTTTGAGTGTCTAAAAACTCCCTCAAATTTTTCAAGATTATCCGTGTTATATGTTGTTATCGCAGAAACTACTTCAGCTTGTAGTTGACTTGTGGCCAAAGTTGTTTTGCTAGAATCATATTTAAATTTAATATCTAGTATCAAAAAAGTTATTTCTGGGTTAACAATAACTGGAGTAATAGATGCAACAGTATATTTTCTTAAATCAGTAACCAGTTGTTTTTTTTCTGATGCAGTTAAATTTAATCCTGTTGTTGTAACAATTGAAATAAATACTTTACCATATTCAGCGGTGCTGACAACACCAAGGCTAGAATCAAACGAACCACTTTCTCCACCAAACACTTGCACTGACTGTGCATTTGCATAAAGTTTCAGAGCGTACACTTTAAAATCTTCAGCAGTTACACATCTTCCTTGAGCTGCATAATCTAGTGGAGCATTATATTTTATAGACGTAATAGTTTCTGGTTCAGAACCGCCATTTGCAACATCTAAAACTTCCACTGATATATCACTAATATTTGCAATTGTAGTTGCATTTTTAAAAAGAGATGCTCCGTTTGCATCCGTAGTGTTACTAACAACGTAAGTAAGTATTATAATATTTCCATCGTCCAGTGAAGCACCAATAACCCCATCACCAAAATATACTTCAAACTTTCCGTTCTCTACTTCCTGTAAAAAATAAACATCACTTGCAGCAGTGACTTGTGTTATGTCTGTTGCTTGTGTGAATGTAGTTGTTGTGCTATCTGAGCTTGAATTCTGCACTGTAACTTTTAATGTAGAAGTATCTGCTCGTCTGTTAGGAACAAGAAATCTTTGGTCTGCGTCTGTTGAGTCTACAGTATATCTAGTTGTTACAAAAGTTCCTTCATAAAGATTCACTGAAAGAAAAGGAATACCAGAACCAGTATTAGTTGATGCAGCTGAATCAGAGGTAACAAACTGGAAATCTGTTCCATTTACAGTAGAATTAAAAACAGTTCCAGCTGGTAAAGTTGCACTGGTTATAGAAGTTGTATTCAGTGTGACATTAACTGTTGCAACTGCAGCTCTAGCAGAGTTGGGAATATACCCTAAAGTTTTTGCATGAGAAACCACACTTGACCTAAGAGATGCGCTGTCTAGAAACATCTCGTTTGCTAACATGTTTGCATTGAAACCCAGATAGTGAGTGTTGTATGCAAGAACATCTAGTAGTGCGTTCATTCCAGAACCTTCAAAATCGTAATCTGTAAATTCTGTTTGTCCAGATAAAAAAACTTTAAGGTTATTTTTAACCTCATCAAAATCAAACTCTGTTACATTTAATCTTTTTGTGTTTACTGCCATTATCGCAATCTCTCTAATAATACGGTTAGGTCTACTAACTCAGTTGGAGCATTTAAAACATAAAATTCTATAGTCAACTCATACGCATTACGATCTAAATCTGGTGTTGCTTTAACACCAACCAATTGTGCTCTTGGTTCATATTCGGTTATAACATCTTCTACTTTTCTAGTCAAAAGGTGTGCAGTGATTGGTGTCATCAATTCAAACAACAACTCTCTTACCCCACAACCAATTTCGGGATGAAAAGGTTTTTCATAATGATTAGTTAATACTAAATTTCTAATAGAACGCTTTACAGCTGTAATGTCTGTTACCTTTTCAATATCAGATTTTGCACCACTTACTGTTACTGCACCATTACTATCTTTTGAAGACAACTTCTTTTTAACAAAAAACAAATCCAAGTCTCTGTATTGACGAACATTGCGGTCAATGTTGTTCATACCTTGGGCGTCTTTAAATGATGTTGGTGTGGGCATATTCTACTCCTCTATCTATTTATAACACTAGCCTAAACATTATCTACCAATCATCAGAGTTTATATCTGAATTTGTTTCGTCATAAGTTCCACCAAAATCATCTAGTTCATCTGTATCACCATAAGCATCAAATTCAGCATCAGCTGCTAACTCCTCAGCAGTAGGTTCAGCAGCAGCTTGGTATGAGTATTGCATAGTTCCATCCATAACAACACCATCTATAACAAGTGGTTTTTCAGTTTCTAGGCCTGGCGTTGGACTTGAAACTTCTTTCGGATTTCCCTTATCCTTAACCACTCCTTCATCACCATCAAATGATGGGTCGTAGTTTTCATTATATTTATAATTTACTTTGTAAATACCCTCTGGCTTCTTTTTCGTATTAACATTGATGCGGCGAAATTCATTTGAATAAAAGTATCTACGATACCAAATACCATCTGCAAAAGTTCCATCTGGTAATGGGGGGTTTCCATTCTTGTCTGCCCAGCCTATTAAAATTTTACCATTCTCGTCCATAGAAAACCTATCGCGGTTATCCTTGTAACTAGAGTCTCGTTTAGCACGAGCTCCTCTAACAACACTTTGTTCACCTCCAGCACGATATATTGGTTTTTTTACTTGTGATTTCTTTTTACCTTTTTTGCTAAATCTCTGTTCAGCTGGATATCCATAAACATTTTGTACCTGTACAGGTTTATTTGCTAATGTGATAACATCAATTTCAACTGTTCCGCTATCACCATTTGAGTCTGTCCATGTTCTTGTTTCTTTTTTTATTGTACTTGGACTTTCTTTTGTTGAAGTTGCAGAAACTTCTTCAACTGTAGAAGTTGGCCTTCTAGAAAATCCATGTGGTGCTACATTTGCTCTTAATATTGTTTTTTCTCCACCAGTTGAAGCAACTTCTTTAATAGAATCTTTTGCAGTTGTCTGAGTAGTTTTAATAGTTCCACCATTATCTATTTTTTCTTCAGTTGAACTTGCTGACGCTTCTTCTGGAACTGTCGTGATAGTAATTTCTTTTGCTTTGGTTGTAACTGCAAACGCTCCACTATCTTCTGTAGGTAAAACTTTTGGCGCATCTCTTTTAAACTGTTTTAACTCTGCAGCTTTTGCTTTAATATCTTCTTCAAGTTTTGGATTGTTCAATACTAATGATATTTCTTCTTTTTCGGTATCAATTTCTGCTTGTAAAACTGCAACTGCTTTTTGAAATGCATCTCCACCAGCTGCAGGCAACTCAAAGTTTGGAATAACATCTTGTATTCTTGTCGCAGCTCCTTTTATATTTGCAAGAGCAGTGGTTGCTGATGCTTCAGATGAAAGTGCAGATATGGCTGAAGTAGAAGACTCCGATAAATTATTAAGTAATCCTGTTGGGTTTGGAATATTACTTCTATCTAATTTTAAAGATGCGTCAAGTGCGGTATCTAAAGACGATGTTGCAGTTTCTTTTGCGGTAGATAATGCTGAGGTTGCAGAAGAAATGTCTGTAGTTGCGGTTAATGCAGCTGTTTGTGCTGCAGCTGCATTAGTAGTTAACGTATCTAAATCAAATCCACCAGCAGTAAGCCCATCACCAAACTTTGACTTTAAATCTGCTTGTTTAGCTGCAAACTCTAATTGCCCAGCAACAGTATCTTGACTGATAGAAAGTAATGAAGACATTTCTGATTGTAAGTTTACATTAGGTAATGCTGGAATCTCAGGAACTAAACTTTTAAGTTTTGATGTTAAATCATCTACAATAGAAGTATTTAATGTGCTTGTAAGAGCAGATGCATCTAGTTCAAGTCCAGCAGAAACTTCACTTTTTATAGAATCAAATTTATTAAGAACAGAATTTAACTCTGCACTTGACCCTGCTAAATTTGGTGTTTTAAAATCTGCCACACTTAATCTCCTACATTTACATTTGAAGAACCAGATGCAGTATGCCCACATGTGGCTGCATCTCCAGCATTACAAACTGCAACACCTCCAATAAAAACATTATTAGAACCAGCAACTATAGTTGGCCCAGCATGCGCTCCAGACCCATGACCTGTAACAGAATCACCATTTACAATAACTTCTTTACTATTTGCAAATACAGTAGTTTGCGATTTAATTAAAGCACCTCCTGCTGAATCTGTTGTGTTTCTACATATGCCTGGCATATATACTCCTAGTTTAAATTAATCGTTGCAGAATCAATGTCAACCTCTGCACTAACATCTAAATCAAGAGTACCAGTAACAACTGATGTATGACTTGCCTTAAATGTTTCTGTAACCAATCCCTCTGAATAAATTGTAAGACCATCTGCTTCAGTTTTAACATCCATAGCTTTAGCAGACTTTATATTTAATTTTCCACCAGACTTATAAGACATAATTCCAGAAATAGTAGTTGTTGATAAATGGTCTGATGCTATTAGGTCTATGCTTTTAAGAGATGTTACTGCGTAGTCATCGACAATATTAAGAGTGCTTGTTCCGTTAACAATTCTAGTTTCATTCTTATCAATAATAATATCTACATCTTCTTTAACTCTGCCTTTGACGTTTTGCATTACTTGAAAAGAATAGTTTCCGTTAATTTCTTCTTCACGATTACCACCACCTGTTCCAGCTCCAACTTTAACTCTATGGTTCTTATGTATCTTCTGTGTATAATTACCTTCTACCTCAAGATGGTAGTCTCCCTTTATAAGTTCTCGCACTGTTCCAAGTGTTGTAATATTAACATCGCCCTGTATAAGAACTTGAGACTTTCCAGCAATAATTTCATAATTGTCTCCGACAATTTTTATAACCTTTGAACCATCTGGATGTATTTCTTCAAATGTGCCTGCACTGTGTTGTGTAAACATTCGTTCAGAGCCCGGCGAATCATCTATCTCTTTTATGTGTCCAGCCTCGCTTTCAAAAACATGATTGTACGGATAGGCTGCAGAGATGTATGGGTTCTCATCTTTTTGAACTGATTTGGGGTGCGGCTCTTCCCAGAAACCACGTTCTTCTTGAACTGCAAAATCAGATACAGCTGAAAGAAATGGTTGTGTTGCAGTAGGAATTCCTGTTCCCTTTTGGTCTGTCTCGCTGCTGTCATCCTCAACACCAACTGTGGGGTCAACAATTGTTGGGTCGCCACGTAAACGATTACGTCTTCGTGCTAAAAGGGAGTTGTGTGACTCTGATGCTCTGCCTCTACCTAATCTGCTAGTATCTGGTTCTCCTACTTCGTGACCAGACTTAGTAGTATAAAAATCTCCATCAACAGGATATGAACCATAGATAGGGTGTCCAAGATATTCTGTTTGTGGACTTTCTGGAGAACGAGGGTCGTTAAATCCAAGCTGAGGGTCTGCAGCTGTTGATGGTGTGCCGGGCAAAGAACCAATAATTACTGGTTGTTGTTTTTCTTCAGCATCTCTAAAGAAACCAATTACCCAACTACCTTCAACAAGAAAAGATGGAGAATTGCCAAGACCATGCATAGCCGCATCTGTGACAGGGTGCATAACGTGAGCCCAAGGCAAATCTATTGTTGGTATTTCAAGTATACTGTCTGAATGAAAACCTAAACACCGAACTCTAACTCTACCAAGTTGGTCTGGGTCATTTCTATCTTCTACAACACCAACGAACCAGACAAACCCATCTTGGCCCATAAAATAACTTTGTTCTGCCATAACAATCCTTTAATAATAGTTTTTACTATTTATAAGGATTGTAGAAATATTATTATGAGATTATTAGAATTTAAATTCCTGTGAAAGAAATAATGCTGAACTTTTACTTATATCTCTATACTTAGATTCAACACCGAACTTCATTTCTAGTGAAGGTTTTTTAATTTTTGCATAGATAGCTAATTTATCTTTTTCATTATCATTTAAGTCAAAAGTATATTTGTATCCAATAAATCTTTTTGTTTCGGATGATGCAGTCATTGGTGTAATAAACAACACTATTAACAGTGTTATCATACTTAATTTCATTATTATTTTCTCCTAATGTTTTATAATATTTATGTCAAAAATATTACAATGGAGTTACAGTTTGTTTTTTCATTTCTGAATAAGCTGAATGACCAATTAGTTCGTATTTTTTTCCAACTACTTGACCTTTAAATTTAAAACGATTTGTCATCCAATAAGGATTAAGACCTAGATTGCCAGCAATGACAATTCTTTCGTGGTCACATTGATGTTTGGGTACAGAATGTTTTACCCAGCCAGGAAACATTATCATTGTATTTTTCTCAGGAATAACTTCTTGCTTAGCATCTGGAAACACTAACGGCGCACATGAATCACAACAATCAACATTATATACCCAACTCCAGATAGATGGCCAGTGGTCATGAGGCTTTGTCCAATCACCCTTTGTATAGCTTGCAGTCCAACAATCATACGGCATAAGAAATACTTTATTGGGCGAGTTCTCTGTTGCAAGATGTACTGCGTAGTCGCACAGTTTCATAAACTCTTCATTTTGTTCGTGCATAAACCACGAACTCATGTTTGCTTGTACATTGGTTTCTTTGTTTTGTATGTCATCAAACCCATGACAAAATTTTATTAGTTCTTCTGTTGCATTTGATTTAGGAACATCAGATTTAATGATAGGAAGATTAGATGTAAATAAAACTGAAGATGGGTTAGTAGCAAGTTGACGTTGTTTTTTTTCCTCTACTTCCTTCTCTTCTTCTAAACTATTTGCAAGTGATTTTAGTAAACTCATTTTATAGGTCTTTCTTGGGGATACCAATACCAGCCTGTTGTGATATACTTGTCGTGAGTATGTACAGGGTTGCCTCTGTGTTGATACATCCATGCAGAAGGAAATATAACACCCATTCCTTTCTTTGGTTGTATTTTTATTTTCTCATATAGAAACTCTGTCTCACCTTCACCATCTGGTAAGTCATTTAAATAGATCGTCCATACAAGAGCTCTGTTTGCATCTGCACAGTGAGAATTCTCTGCGTGAAAATTATGAAACCCACCACCCATAGGCATTGTTCTCTGTACTTTAGTTTCTGGTGATATAATACTTCGCGCTCCACGATATACAATAGGAAACTCTAAAAGATATTCTCGCAACATATCCATCTTTACTTTTTGAATGGATTTGTATAACTCATCTTTTTCATCCATCCACATTTGTTTGTCTTTGCGAGTTATGCGGTTAGCAATCGTAGTCTTGCCAATATGGTCATCACGCTCAAACCATTCTATAAGGTTATCACATTCTTTGTCTGTTAGTGCGTTTTCAAATCCTCTGACAAAACTACTTAACATTTAAGTTGCCCGCAACCATAACTCTTTGATGTTCACATTCTTGTTTTGGAACAGAATGATTTATCCATGCTGGGAAAACAATCAGTTGTCCTGTCTCTGGAAATATGTGAAATGGAGTACCCTCATTATCACGTTCATTACTATCGTTAAATATTAATGGCGCACACTCCTTACATGCTTCTACACAATATGTGTAAGACCAAAGAGAAGGCCAATGATTGTGTTCTTCACAAGTATGACCTTTGCCGTACATCAATCCCCAACTTTCTTTTATGTAAAGAGGAACATCATCTGGACTTCCATCAGGTTTAGTTCGTTTTGCAACTGGACATAGGTTTGCAACTTCAATTGCTTCTTCTCCTACAATACGAATGGGTTCAGAGTCATCATGTATATTCCATTTAGTCATCAAACATTTAGCAGCTGTGCGTCCTTGTAACGCATCGCCCGCTTCAAGAATATGTTCTTTAATTCGTTTATTAAATAAACTGGGTGGATTTAATTGTTTTACCTTAACAGGATACTTCTCAGTAAACCAATGCCATGGTTCGGGTTTGCCAACTAACTTAGACAGTGCGCTCATACTAATATCTCCGCTATCTTTTCTTCGTCTGGGTGTCTCCCATCAAACTTAGGTTCACCTGTTGGTAATGTATAAAACCAACCTGTCGCAATATACTTAACGCCTTCATTTGGGGTTACACCTTTATGTGGGTGTGTCCAGCCTGCAGGCCACATAACAGTTCTACCCTCTTTAGGTGTAACAGTCATTTCTTGATAGGGAAACTCTGTGCCTGACTTTGCGTCATTAAGATAAACCATCCATGCAAGTAGTCTATATGGATAGGAGCCAGACTGTTCGTTGTGTAAAGAAAAGAAACCTTCTCCCTGTTCATATTTTTGAAGATTATATACAGGACACAATCTCCAATACGAGCTCGTATTTAATTTATCAAGGTAGTCATACTTTTTACAGTATTTTGCTAATGAATTATTTACAAAGGTATAGATGCTTGCGTTGATGGGATTGTCATCACTAAAATTAAAAGACTTTGTAATACAAACTTTTTTACGACTCTTATTAAAGTAAGGAAGTCCACCCTTACTTTTATTTGGAACATTTTCAAAATATTCTATAACATCTTTACATGTATTCAGTTCACCATATGCTCTACGTTTTGCCCATAGGGGTGGTGTGTCATCAACTATCTCAATAAAATCCATTTACTCACTCATAAAATTATCATCAAATAATATATAGTCAGTCTTACCCAAAGAAGTTTTAAGCGTTAAGTAAACTGTGCTCATATTTTTTGGCTTAACAGGAACAAACTTGCTAAGTTTCTTAGAGTAATAAAGTGGAACACCATCTTTCAATCGCATTTCTTCATACGAGTCCATATCAGAACACACCTCTAAAATTTCACCTACTCGTTTCTCG
>Ga0209634_1003048_pt1 | contig 11472 bp, 4 predicted proteins | sample LinPmetageLP40_FD_184043 | JGI IMG/M metagenome (GOLD analysis project Ga0209634, IMG submission 184043) | Marine viral communities from the Pacific Ocean - LP-40 (SPAdes) (version 2) | ecosystem: Environmental > Aquatic > Marine > Oceanic | place: Pacific Ocean | collected 2010-08-26 | reverse complement strand
ATCTAATTGTGTTATTACTAAACCTTGAAAAGTTACCCACTCAAATATTTCTCTACCTTCTCTAAAGAATAAGAAGCCTGGATTCCAGTTGGTATATCCTACTGTAACAGATACTTCAGGGTAGTAAACAGCTACAAGTTTAGGTAAAAGAACAATAGCAAACACAGATGTTAATGCTATAATTCTTCTTGTCCAAGCAAAGCCTTTATCTTTTAGTCCATGGTCTCTAGCTTGTTTAGCTGACTTTAAATTAAATTCACCACGAGTTATAAGAAGTTTCTGAGATTCTGCTTTAGCTTTACGACTCTCAGCCCATACACTCATAACCCCACCTAACACAGTAGAGGCTAACATAGTTATTATTTCAAATGGAAATCCCATTAATCAAACAGTTTATCTACTTTAGCTTTTAGATAAACTTTTTCTACTAAATTATAATACGAAGGGTCAGTAGCATATCCGGCTTTAGATATTTCTTGTAAATATTCTAAAGGTTTTTCAGCTTGTAAAGCTTTTTCATATCTTAGAGAACCATCATTATTTTTTCCTGACTTTATAAAATTTTGCATACCTAAAATATTTTCTTGTACAGAATTATACTTTCTAAAATTTGATACTTCATCTACCATACCCTGACCGTAATCTTCTTTTGTAGGCATTAATTTTCCTTCAAAGTTTTCTCCTTCTCTTACTTTAACTCCAAAAGTATTATTAGTTTCTTGTGCTATTTTACTCATACCATATCTACTTTCTACAGCAGCTTGAGCAGCTATTAAACCAGGATGCTTTACACCTGCTTTTACAGCTTCTTGATACATGTCTTGTAAAAATAAATTAGGAGTTTTATTTACTTTAGCATCTCCTAAATACTCATCGTTTATATCATTATTTTTATATTGCTTTTCAGGTTGAGTTATATAATTAGATGTAAAAGAAACAACAGTATTATTTTCTGTTTGAACAGGTCCGTCTTTAGTTCCTTCATTAAATTTTTTTCTTTTTATACCGCTATATAAATTTTGTGCAGGAAGATTAGACTCCGCTTGTAGTTGTATTTGATATAATTCGTTTTCTAATGGGGTATATAATTCCACATCTCCTCCTTTATATAAAGTTATTCTTTCTTCTTTGTAAGCTAAACCTGTTATAGGATTAATTCTTCTAGCAGGATTTAATTTTGTTTGTGGAACTTCTGGACCTTCTATAAAACCACCTTTTGTTTTTTTCTCTCTAACTTTTTTTAATTCTTCTTCTAATTTTATTATTCTTGCATGTTCTTTTTCTAAAGATTTAACAAGTTTATTAATTTGTTTTTCCCCTTCTTCTTTACTTATTTTATTTTCATTTATTCTAGCTGAAATTCTATAAAATTGTTGTCTAGTGGCAGAATATTTTCTTCTAAACTCAGAACCTTTTATTCCTAAAAGTTGACTTACATCCATAGGTTGAAGTTTAAAACCAAATACACTTAGAATAGATTCGAATGGTGTAAAGTTTGTACTATAAGTTGCTTCTTGTTGAGATACGGCTTGTCTGTAAGCATTTCTAATTTTTTTAGAACCAAAGGATTGAGCAAAAGGATTTTTTTCTATAGGGCTGTCAGCTGCTGTTCTGTCTCCTTCTTTGTAAGGAGTATATCCTTCTCCTTTTATAGTAGACATCATAGGAACAGTAAAAGCAGAAGTAGGTACATTAGGTAAAAGTCTACTTAGTACATGATTCCATTTAACAGTATCGTCATTTCCTAATCCTAGACCTTCTAATTTTCTAAAAGTAAAAGGGTCTACTCCTGCTATCATAGGAATAAATATTTCTCCTAGTGCTCCAAAATTAGGAGCTAACGTTGAAGGAAGTTTTAAAGACTTATCAGTAAAAGGAATAGGAACTCCTAAACCTTTTTCTCCTATAGCAAAAACATCTCCTCCTGGTATAAATCTTTTAACATCTATATATAAAGGTTTTTCTTCTCCTTCTAAACTTTCTTTACCGGAAGTAAAAGGAGTTTTAATTGTAGTCTTAGATAAGAAAGGCATTCCAAATAATTTTTGTTTATATTGTTCTCTCATTAATAATCTTTCTTCTTCTTCATTGCCTGGACCCATTTTAGTTCCTACTTCATTTAAACCGTATCCTAGTAAAGACCACTTTGCAAATTTCCAAGGTCTTTTAATAGCTGCTTCTCCTAGTAAAGGAATTACTCTATAAGTATAAGATAAAAAAGGAGTAGGAAATCTTCTCATAGTATTTATCCAAGGAGCATTAATATTGTAATCAATAAACCATTTCTTAGCATCTGCTGCAGCTTCAGCAGGTTTCATACCCTTATTAATTCTATCCATAAACAAACCCATTCTAAAAGCTTGGTCTTCTAATTGATAAAGGTCTGTAAGTTTACCAAATGTTTTGTCTCCAAGTTTACCTAATTTATTATAAGCTTTTGTTGCATAGTTACTAGCACTAGAAATTTCAGATTCCCTAGGGTTTCCAAGCTTGTTCATAACGTCTTGTAAAGCATCTCCTGTTTGTTCTGTTAATTCTCTAGATACTATATCTACATCAAATACTCCAAAAGATTTAGCTAGATTATATATTTCTGAACCTTCTGAATTTTCTATTCCTTTTCTTAGCTCACTAAAACCTTTACCCATAAATTTATAATTAGCTCCTGCTAAATCATAAAGAATAATATTAGATACAGTATTATTAACATGTACAACGGGATTCCAAGCAGTTTTACTTTTTTTCCAAAGACGATTTAAACCTAAATACTTTTCCATAATAGCTCCATCGCCTTCTTTTAAAGTATTAATTCTAGTTAAATCTTCAAAAACTTCTTTAGGAACAAATTGATTAGCTAGTTTTCCATATTTTCTAATATAATTTCCATCTACTTTTGCTAAAGATTTAAGACTATCTCCAGATACTTGAATCCAATCATCTTCATTAATTAATTTAGAGTTAATAGCTTCTTTGTATTCTTCTAAAGTTTTTGTTAAAGTTTTATCTTTAGATATATTTTCATAAAGTTTATAAATAGATAAATCATTTGTCATTAACCTTCCTGTTTCAGCAATAGCAAAAGAAGCATCTTCTATTTCTCCTAAAGTTAATCTTTCTTCTTTGGTCAAGTCTCTTCTTAATTTAATTCTTTTAGTATCTTCTAAAATATATCTACCATCAGCTCCTTGTCCTTTAACTTTCCAATCTCTTATGTCTTTAATATCTTTATTAAAATTAAATGTTTTACCTGTAGTAAGTTTAGTATTAAATTTTTTATATTGAGCTTCAGATAAAGATGTTCTTATATTAATAACATCATAGTCTTCATAAACTCCAAAGTTTTTACTATTTTTATCTAAACTTCTATTATAAGTAGTTTTTAAAATAGAGTTAGGAAGTTCTTTTCCACGTGGTTTTAATTCATCACCTACTATTCGTAATTTTCTAGCACTATTATAAGCTTCTGGATTTCCATCTTTACCTATAACATGCTTCATATAACTTCTATGAATATACTTATCTACATTTTTAACAAATACTTTTTCACTTAACAGTCCAGCGTCTACCATAGCTTTTCCTGTTTCTGTCATTATGTCTCTAGCTTCTTTTTTAAAACCAATTAAATCTGGAGTATTTTTTAATTCTCCTGTAATCATATTATATAAAACTTGTCTTTCATCCATAGAAAGACGAGAAGATTTATTTACAATTTCTATAAATCTATTTGAAAGTTTATTAACTTCTCCAAAACTTTCTTGTACTAACTCAACATAATTTTTAGGAAGTCCATAATTATCTATTATTCCTTTTGAAAACATTTCAGAAACAGTAGAATCTTTATAAGACATTTTACCTAACGCTTTACTACCTGCTCCTCCTCCTAAAGCAAACAATAAACCTGCTGTTATTTTTTGTGCTTGAGTAGATTCAGGGTCGTTAAAAGCATTGTATCCACCAACACCAGCAGCTACAGAAACTAAACCAGTCCCCCAATTTTTTACAGCTGTATCCCAAAGTTTATTACCTCCTATATCAGTATAAAAAACTTCTAGTTTATTTTCTATACTTTTGTTAGGAACTTCTTTTATTTCATCTAAAGCTTTATTAGTGCTTTCTTCTATTTCAACTACTGTTTTAGTTTTATCTTTACGAGCTTGGTCTACCCTACGCATAAGATTTAATTCTTTAGAGTCATTAACAGAAGGCATTAAAGGAGTTTGATTTAAACTTTTATTTACTTTATTTAAAAGAGCACCACTACCTAAACCTAGTAAACCACCGGCTGTAGCACCTACAGTAGAATTTAAAGCTCGGCTTTCTCCTTCTCCTACATAAGCCATAGCTCCATAAGCACCACCCATTCCTACACCATATTTAGTAGCATCAAATAAACTTTTAGATTTTTTAGCCCACCCAATAAGAGGTATATAACCTACAGGGTCTGCAACTACAGCGTATCCTAAATAATTTTGAAAAGCTTTATTACCAAACTCAGGATTTTTAAAAATAGTTTTTAACTTTTTATCTTTTTTTTCTAAAGCTTCTAACAAATCTGTTTGGTTTGTTATGTTACCGTATATTTGTTTAAGACCTCTTATAGAATCTGAAGCTCCCATTTCTTGAGCATAAGCAATAGCTTCTTTTTCAGACATGTGAAAATCATTACTTTTATACTCAGTTTCAAAACCACTTGGAGTAGATACACTTATGTTACTTAATTTTCTTAAATCTTCAGGTGAATATGCCACTAATTAATCCTCTTCTTCTTCAGTGGTTTTACCTTGATTAATATTGTCTGACATTACAGCAGCTCCTAAAGGAATACCTAGTTTAACAATACTAGGTATGCTAGGAAGTTTAGAAGTAACTTTAGATGCTTTCCCTAAAAGTTCTATTCCTTTTAAATTAGTAAATGCATTAACAAATTTAGCTGGCTCAAAAGATTTACCAGACTTACTAACTCCTGCTAATATAGCTTGGTCAGAAACACTTAAGTTTTTAATATAATTGTCCATAGCTTTTTTATTGTTAAAGCCTAAGAATTGTCCTGTATTTTGTTGAGTAGTTTTATCTACAAGATTACCCTTAGAATCTTTTATTTTTATAACCTTACCTTTAGAATCTCTTACCTTAACAGTTTTTGTTGACTGTCTCATCTTCATAAATTTTTCTGCTGTTTTCATGGTTGTAGGATTATTTAACATTTTAGTAGTAGCAATTTTAACTGCTGCTTTTGTTGTTACTTTACCTCCTAATTTTAAAACTCCGTAACCAGGAATGAGCCAAGTAGCGTCTACCCAATTTAACTTATCTCCTAACATAAAGTTACTAACTGCTCCTATATAAGGAACGTCATTAGTTTTTTGTAACCATGTTTTTTCTGTTAAGTTTTCTGTTAAGTTTTCTGTTGTTTCTGAAGTAGGTTCAGGAGTCGCTATAGCAACTGCTTTAAACACAGGAGTATTTGTTCTAAAATTATAACCTATTTCTACAGGATTATTACCAAAAGCTTCTGCATCTAAACCTGTAACTTCTTTTATAGTTTTAGCATTAGGGTTATCAGGATTAGCTTCAGGAAGTAATATTAAACCCCTAGTTAGTTTTTCTTCTTCACTAAAATAATTAATAAAGAAATTTCCTTCTCTACTAACATTATCATTTATATTGTTTTTATAATCATTAATATATTGTTCTTCTAAAGTACCTTTAATACCTAACATATCTTCTTTAATAGCTATTATAGATTCTTCACTACCTATAAAGTTTTTCCATTCAAGGCTGTCACTTAGTTCTTCTCTCATTAGTACAATACTAGAACCAGGCGTACCTTCTACTAAACGAGGATTAAGTTTAGTATATGTTCTTGCTTCTATTGCTGCTGTTTTATCTAAAGATTGTAAATAAGAATTATAATCAGGGTAATAATCTACAGGTTTTGGACCTTCGTCATTTTTGTATGCTTCTATATCTTTTCTTAATGTTTTAATTTTAGTTCCGCCCATTGCTGTTGAACCAGAAAGACTTTCTTCAAAATAACTATCAAAAAGAACTTTCCAAGATTCTTGAGCATTTGCTAAAAGAACATTTCTATTACCTTCAAATTTCATTTCATCAGAAGTTTTACCAAATTCTTCTTTTAATTGTACAAAAGCTCCGTTAGGAGAATAATCACCGCTGTTAACTAACTCATTATATTGAGCATGTCCTTTGTCTCTTAAATAACTTAAATGAGTTGTGTGTTGAGCTATGTCAAAACCAGGCGTAGTGTTTTTATTATTTACAACTTCTGTTATTGTTTTTTGTTGAAAATTATTATTACTATCTATCCATGATGAAGTAATATCATATACTCTTTGCTCAAAAGTTTGACCTGTAAGTCTACCTTTAGAATCTCTTTTTTGTATTTTTCTTGTATAAGGCTCACTAATTTTATTTTTAAAATCTTTTTTAACATCAGCGTTTCTAATTATTTGTTTTTGTTTATCAACTAAACTAGGGTCGTACATATATAAAGCTTTTATATCAGCTTGAATAGAGTTTAATCCTTCAAAAGCTCCTGTATTCATAATGTTATTATCAAATCTTTTTTTAAGTTCTTCAGGACTTTCAACTCCTAATCCTTGACCATCCCATAAACTTCTACCAGCCTTTACCATGTTAAATTTATTATCCATAGACATAGTTTCAAATCCTCTTTCATAAGCACTGTCTACAAACTCATGAGCTTTATTTAACTCTCTATAAGGAAGAGAAATATTATCTAAATTATTTGCAATTTTATTATAACGGTTTACTAAATTAGTTGTTCTTGTATCTAAAAATCCTCCATATGCTTCATCTGGAAAAGAAACAGTAAAACCTGCACTGTCTACTTTTTCAACCCCATGAACATTATATGCTTCATTTCTAAGTCTATCTGCTTCAAATTTAGAAGCCCATGCTCTAACATCTCCATCATAATTTTCTTGTATATCTTTTTGTATACTATAAAAATCATTTAATCCGTTAAGTTGTTGTTTTACTTTTTGTTTTTCATATACTTTTTCATCTTGTAAAAGTTTCATATTATTTTCTAATTGCTCTTCATATTTATTTTTAGCAAAACTTTTTAATTCAACAGCTGCATCAAGTAAAGTACTGCCTGAGCTAGTTTCTCTGCTTTTTTGATAATCTTTATAAGCTTGAGATTGAGTGGGGTCTTTTGTATATGCCATTATTGTGCCTCTAATAAACTAGGAGATTCCATAGAATCTTTAACTTCTTCTATTAATTCTTCAGGTATACTTTCTATTTCTTTTGAAATTCCTGAACTAATACCTTGTGGTATTTTTATATTTTTAGTACTTAAAGTTTTAATTCCTTTTTGTACTAAATCGTTTGCTTCGTGTATTTTGTTTAATGTATTATCTGGGTTGTCTTCAGTAACGTCTTCATCATGGTCTCCTGCGTATAACTCATAATCTATTTCTACTTTTTCTGCAAGAGCCATTAAAATATAAGCTGTAGGTTCTATAAGAAGCATTAATAAATCAACATCCCACAAACCTCTACCATACCCACTAAATAAATATGTTCTTGTTAATACATCAAGAGGAGTTCCGTCTGCCATAATATCTGTTACAGCTATAAATTTTTCTTTTTCTGTTAGCTCTGTTAAAATATACATTTCAGCTTCTCTTCTATTAGTAAAACGAGCTGGTTGTTCCCAAGCATATTTTTCATTTTTACTATTAGTTAAAGATTGTCCAGGAACAGGTCCAGTATATTGATTCATAAAAGAAGAATCTTCTTCGTTATAACCACCTTGATTTGTATTTCGTTCAGTCATTATGTTAAATTCCTTGTAGATAAAGTAGAAGGTATACCCATACTTGAGTTACGTTGTCTTAATATATTTGCAAAAGTAAAAATATCTCCTCCGTAATTACCTTGTGCATACATACTACTAAAATCATTAGCTCCTGCATTCATGTAAGCAGGTTGAGTTTGTGCGTTTCTTGTGTAGTCATTCATACTAGTTACATCAGTATCTAATAATGTTGAATAATTAACTCCCCCTGTTGTTTGAACTGTTTCTTCTTCAGGATTAAGAATATCTGTTACTGTTTTTAATTTAGTAGGCATGTTAGCTTTTATATCTTGAGTTAAAAGACTCCTAGTTTTTAACTGACCTGTTTTATCGTCTGAAGTTTTTAAAAAATTATCTGTTCTGTTATTTTGATAATCAGTATAATATTGAGTATTTGTAGTGTCTATAATTTCTAATTGTTTAGGAGTTAAATTATTTTTATATACTTCTTTGTACTTCATAGAATAATTAGAAGGAGCTGTTGTATTATCAAATCCTAAATCTTTCATATTTTCTTGAATGTTTTTTGGTATAGATTTTTCATATCCTACAGGAACTTTAATTGTTTCTCCCATAGTTTGTAATTTATTTATATCTATAGTATCTAAAGAAGTTTTAGGTAAATTAGTCATATCAGAAATTTTTAAATCAGGCATATTTAACTGACCTGCTTCATAATTAGACATTTCTAATAATCCTTTATTATCAAAAGTAACTCCAGACCCGTCAGGTAATTTTATATTATTGGAAGTAGGTTTTAATAAAGAAGAAGTATCCATAGGTTGTTTCATAGTAGCATCAATAGATTTTCCAATTTGATTTTCTTGTATTGAAGAAACATCTTTAATAGCATTTTCATTTGCTTTTAAAGTTTTATCTAAACTAGTATCTGTCATATTTGTTTCCATTCCAAATTTTTGTCTTGAAGTATTAATTTTATTAGAAACCCAACCGGTAAGTCTGTCATAACTACTAGCTAATGTTTGCCCGCCGCCAACAGGAAGTTTACCTATTGTATTTCTAACTACTCCTCCAACCATTTCAGTTACACTAGAGTAAACAGTTCCTGCCATGTTACCAGCAGTGTGTATACCTTTCATTACAGCTCCTAAAGGACCGCTAAGAGTGTTAGCCCAACTTCCAAAAGAAGTAAAAGCACTTCCTAAGCCTGGTAACATAAGACTTAAAGCAAGTGTACCTACTGGTCCAAGTTTACCAAAAGCTTTACCAATTTTTCCAAGTCCTTTCTTTAAAGACCTTCCTATACTTTTAACACCTTTTTTAATTCTTTTAAATGTTTTTTTAAAAAATTTCTTCATTTTTTCTCCTATTCAAATAACGATAACAAATCTTTCATTCTTTGCAATTTAACTGGGTCTTTTAAACCACCTTGTTCGTTTCCAATACCTGCAACAATTATATTAGTATCTCTGTTTGCTGCGTTCTCTCCAGACTTCCAAGCATAATCAAACTCGTCTCTCATTTCTTGCCATAAATTATTTTGTGCTTGTTGATTCATATTAAAAGAAGCTTGAGCATTAAACATGTTTACTTGTTGTTGAGCTGCTGTATCTGATTTAGCTATGTCTCTTCTCCAAGATACATTACTTTGTTCTATTACTAAAGAATTTTGAGCATTAAAAGAATCTCTAGCAAAAGTTTGTTGGTCTTGAAATTGGTCTATACTTGCTGTTAGTTGTGAATTAAATTTAGATACATCTACTTCTCTACCTGCTCTTCTAGCTTCTGCAGCATTTTGTTGAGCTGCTGTAAATTGTGAAGAAGCGTCTAATCTAGCTTTATTATTTAACTCTACTTGAGTGTTTAAATTAGCCATAAATTGATTAGTTTGATTTTCACTTGCAGAGTTAAATTGTTCAGCTGCATTATTAGCTGCCTGGTCTGATAATAATCTTTGTTGAGCTTGTTGAGATTTAAGCATATTAGCTTGTTGTTCAGCACTTAAATTAGCCATATCCATTTGTAAGAAGTTTTTAGAATTTTCTACTTGTAGTCTTTCTTGTGTAGATAAATTAGCTATATCTAAAGTTGCTTGTGCAGTAGCTTGTTGCATTATTTTTTGTTGCTCTGCACTCATGTTTGTAATAGCAGAAGTTTGCATAAATTTACTATTAGCTAATTCTTTTTGTTGCTCTGCACTAAAGTTTGCCATATCCATACCAGCATTAACTTGTGCTTTATTCATTGCAGCTTGTTGGTCATTGCTTAATTCTGCTAACCCTAGTTGCTGTGCTAACTGTGCGTTAGTCTGAGCAGCAGCCATACGTTTATTTAAATCTGCTAACTCAAATTGATTTTCAGCTGACATGCTTTCACTAGCAGCTTGATTTTTAGAAGTTAAATTAGCTAAAGAAACTTTTTCACTTGTACTAAGCTTTGCCATGTCAGCAGCTTGTAATAGTTGTTGATTTTGAGAAAGAACTTGAACAGTTGTATTTAGTTGTTGCATTCTAAATCTATTATCTTCTGTAAAGTTAGCTGCGTCTACAGCACTTCTTTCAGAAAGTTCAGCAAGTTCCATTTGCTGTTCATTATTTAAACTAGCTAAATCCATTTGCTGTGCCATAGATGCGTTAGTTTTTCTAAAATCTACTAAATTTTGTAAGTTAGCTAACCTCATCTGTTGTTCAGAACTCATGTTAGCTCTAGATGTAGTATTACGTTCTGTTAATTCAGATAGTTCTATTTTTAAACCTGCATCAAGATTAACTTCTTCCATACGTGCATTAAGTTCTGCTTGTCTTGTAGACCTTTGAACTTGAGCAGTTAGCTCAGACAATCTAAATTGATTGTCGGATGTAAAGTTTGCAGAGTCTGTTGCAATTTTATCTTGCAGCATAGCAAGTTCAACTTGTTGCTCATTAGACATGTTAGCCAAGTCCATTTGCTGTGCAAAGTTAGCATCTGTTTTTCTAAAATCTATAAGAGTTTGTAATTCTGTAAGACGTTCTGTATTTTCTGCTGTCATTCTATCTTTAGCAGCTGCGTTCATTTCAGAAACTCTTTGCATTTCAACTTGAAGCTCACCTGAAAGATTAGCTTTTTCCATGTCTTGTTCTAAATCAGCTTGACGCATAACTTTAGCAACTTGAGCATTATATTTTGTTAAACGAATTTGTTGGTCAGCATCTAGTTGCTTACCGGCTCTTGTGCTTTCTGCTTGTAAGTTAGCTAAGTCCATTTGAGCATTAACACTTAAAGTAGAAATTGCAACTTGTTGTCTTTGAGATGATTCTTGTTGAGCACGTTGTTGTCCCATTTGAGCATTAAGAACATTTACATCTTGTCTTTGTTGAGAAGTAGTCATTGCTGCTTGTTGATTAAAAGTACCTTGTTGTACTTTAATCTGTTGTGCCATGTTAGCAGTTTGAGAAGCAGCTGTTTGTCTGTTAGATAAGTTTTGCATTCTAAGTTGCATACTAGATTGAGCCTGTTGCAAGTTAGCTGATTGTTGATTACCTAAGTTTTGTTGTGCTCTAGTTTGTAAAGCTTGTGCATTGCTTTGTGCCATAGGTAAAGCACTTTGAATAATAGCATTAAATAATGCATCTCTACCTACAGTTGATGCAGATAGTCCTCTTTGAGCCATCATTTGATTAACA
>Ga0209634_1003046_pt1 | contig 11475 bp, 16 predicted proteins | sample LinPmetageLP40_FD_184043 | JGI IMG/M metagenome (GOLD analysis project Ga0209634, IMG submission 184043) | Marine viral communities from the Pacific Ocean - LP-40 (SPAdes) (version 2) | ecosystem: Environmental > Aquatic > Marine > Oceanic | place: Pacific Ocean | collected 2010-08-26 | reverse complement strand
GCAACTTTTTCGGTTGCTAATGGTGCGGCTGTAGCCACTGTAACAGACAGTAATAACGGATCAAATGTAGGAGATTTTGTTACTTTTAGCAGTGCAGCTTCTTTAGGGGGAAATATTACAGCAGCCGTTCTTAATCAAGAATTTGAAATACAAACTGTTCCAACTGCTAACACATATACCATAAATTTATCTGCTACGGCAAACGGCAGCGACTCTGGCAATGGCGGCGGAAGTACTGTTGCTAAATATCAAATTGATTGTGGTTTAGATACTCAAGTTGGAGGTACGGGTTGGGGTGCTGGAACTTGGCAACGAGGAACTTGGGGTTCTGCCGCAGATGTTACTACCGAAACTGAGCTTGCTTTGTGGAGCGAAGATAACTTTGGTGAAGATTTACTTTTAAATCTTAGAGATAGTTCAGTTTATTATTGGGATAAAAGTGGGGGTGTATCGGCAAGAGCAGTAAATATTACTTCTTTAGATGGATCTTCAGATGCTCCTACAATATCTAAACAAGTAATGGTGTCAGACAACTCTAGGCATGTAATTTGTTTTGGAGCAAACACAATAGGTACAGCCGTTCAAGATCCACTACTTATACGTTTTTCAAGTTCAGAGTCTTTAACAGATTGGACTCCGACTGCTACTAATACTGCTGGTGATTTAAGAATAGGTAGTGGTTCTAAATTTGTCACTGCCATAGAAACAAAAAGAGAAATTATGATTTTTACTGACACTTCTCTGCAATCTATGCAATTTATAGGGCCGCCTTTTACTTTTGGTATAAACGCATTAGCCACTGGTATTACAATAATGGGTCCAAATGCAGCAGTTGCTGTTGAAGAAGCAGTTTTCTGGATGGGGCAAGATTCTTTTTATACTTATCAAGGTGGTACTAAAGCTTTACCATGTACTGTAAAAGAACAGGTATTTTTTGATTTTAATTATAGTCAAAAAGATAAAGTTTATGCTTCTCACAATAGTGAATTTACAGAAATAACTTGGTTTTATTGTTCTGATACTAACTCAGTTGCTAACGGAGGTAATGGTCAAAACGATAGATATGTTACTTATAATTACGGTGAAGGTGTTTGGTATTACGGAACTTTGTCTAGAACAGCATTTATGGATAGAGGCGTAAACCAGTATCCCATTGGGGCGCAAGACGGATACTTATACAATCACGAAATTGGTTATGACGATGACGGTTCCGCTATGACAGCATCTTTAGAGTCTAGTCCAATGGACGTTGGTGAAGGTGAAAGAATGGTGTTTATTAATAGAATTATACCAGATTTTACATTTCAAGGGTCTTCTACATCTGGAGCAGCTCCTGCGGTAAATATGACTTTAAGTATGCAGGATTACCCTGGTAGTTCCTATGGACAAGCTGAAACAGATACTGTGACTTCTTCTGCAATATCAACAACTACTGTGCCTTTTGAACAGTTTACAACTAAAGCCGACATTCGATTAAGAGGAAGATCCTTTGCTATGAAAGTATCTTCTACTGGTGCGGGAGTTCGTTGGAGGTTGGGCAGCCCTAGAATAAATCTACGTGCAGATGGTAGAAGATAATGAGTACAGTTACCCCATTTCCAAGGCTACCTACGCCTCCTGCTGAAATAAATACTGTATATGTTTCAGATTTAGTTAGAACATTAGAATCTTTTATAGATCAAGTTCAAAACCCTGGAGGTTTAAGGGGAACAGAATTAACATTAACAAACCTACAATCAGGGAATAATGTTGGTTTAGAAACAGGGGCATTGTATGAATTGGAAGGATTTGTTAAGATAACATTAGCTAATGTCCCAGCTTGTTCTGGAGTATCGGGGACAGGCGTAATTGGAACAGTAACAGTATCGGTATCATAATGGCTAGAAACGTATCTGAAGCACATTCAAGAGTAGATAGTTTAGAACCTAGAGTTGCTAAATTAGAAACGGAAAATCATATTCAATTTAAAGAAGTTTTTTATAGATTAAAACGTGTAGAAGCTTTTTTAATAGGAGGATTAGGCGCTACTATTGCTATGTTAGTTAGCATTTTAATTAAAATGGGATAATACAAATTTAAAAAAAATTATAGGCAATAGTTTCTAGTAAAACAATTAATAACTTAATAAATAGTCAATATGAGTAGGAAAAATTATGAAAAAAGGTTTGTATGCTAACATAAATGCAAGAAAAAAAGCGGGAAAATCTCGTTCAAAAAAGAAAAGTACGATCACACCGAAGGCGTATGCTAATATGAAAGCGGGTTTTCCTAAAAAGAAAAAGTCTTAATTATGTATGAGTATGCAGTAAAAAAAATAATTAAAATTGTTGATGGCGATACCATAGATATAGAAATTGATTTGGGTTTTAGTCTTACTAAAAAGGAACGTGTTAGATTAGCTGGTATTGACACACCTGAAAGCAGAACACGAGACTTAGACGAAAAAGCAGAGGGCTTATTAGCTAAATCTTTTTTAGAAAAACAACTAGACGAGGCGGTTGATCTAAGGGTTAAAACAGAAAAAGATGGTAAATACGGGAGGATGCTAGGTTGGTTACATGATGGTAACAAGAATATAAATAAGTATATGGTAATAAAAGGTTATGCTTGGGATTATGACGGAGGAAAAAAAGAAAAAAATTTAGAAGATTTAAGAAAAATAAGAAACACTTGTGAAGAAGACCCATCATATGACTGACGTTAAGTATGGTAGATTGAAGGCATACTTTTTAGCAGGTATTTTAGTTATATGTATACTTCTGTCGGGATGTAGCACGTTAAGTTGCAAGGTTCTTTCTTTGGATAACATATGCTCATGGGGGATAAATGAAGGTTAAGAAAAAAACTGTGTGGTGTTGTTTTATTGCAGCTTTTGTTACGATTGGTTATTTGTTTTATGCATCTATGACGAGTGCGGAGACAATAGTTACAGATAACACTACTAAATCCACTGTTGATTCTAAAATAGATTCAACTATAAAATCTCCTCCACCATCTGCTATTTCACCTACAATTAACACATCTAATAGTGACTTGTGTACTGTTGGAGTTGCTGGTGCTGTTCAAACTCAAATTCTTGGCATTAGTGCTGGCAAGACGTTTACAGAGCCAAACTGCCTCCTATTAAAAAAGGCGAAAGTTATGTTTGATATGGGAATGAAGGTTTCAGCGGTTAGCATAATGTGTACTGATAAAACAATATGGCAGAGTATGAAAGATGCTGGAACGCCATGTCCGATAGATGGTCTTGTTGGTGCAGCGGCATTACAAAAGTGGGAAGCAACACCAGAAAGATGGCCTAACCACAAGGCAAATGGTAAAAAGAAATGGGATGAAGATGATAAAAATACTGCAAAAGGTGTTCTTGGCATTGGCGGTTTGCTTATGTCCTTACTCCTCCTCATCTGAGATAGTAAACTCTAGCACTAATAATGCTGCAAAAAACGGGTATGTTTGGCAGATGTTGAATCTATTTCCAAATCAAACAGGATTGCAGATTAAAGGTGTTTTTCATCAATATACATTAGATAAAAATCAAGGTGATGACGCATCGGTAACAATTAAAAATAAAAATGCAAACGGTACAGGTAACATTTACGAGTATACAGATAACTGGGATGGAATTGAGGGATCAACAAAAATTAAATACGATCCTATAACGCCGTCTCTATTGCCACTATGGGGAGAAGGGTCAATAAATGTTACTGGAGAAGGTGCTTTAAGCGATGTAACTGTTAATTATCACTACTCGTTCGACCCTTGTTTTATCCCTTTGTCTGACCCTAGTTGTCCAGATTTTCAAGCAAATTTATATAAGTATTTGTTAGATAATAATTTGCTTAATTCTGACCCTGACATAAATGATCCATATTATGATGAATGGTTAAAATTTGAGTTAGAACGCAAAGCTAAAAAACAAGAAGAACTTAAACTTAAAGAAGCTAAAGAAAAAGAGGAAGAAAGAGAAGTTACAATGGAAAAGGTTCTTGCGATTTCTGGCGCGGTAGAAAAGATAGCAGACCCCTCTCAGCAATTAAGTATGTTGACAGAAATGGCGGCTGTAGGAAAAATAAAGTCTTATTACGATGTAAAGATTGATGGTGGTATATATAAAGATACAATTCAATTAAATGACAGTACTATACAAGATAACCGCAAGGCCTTGAGAAATTTAAGAAATGATGCTAACCATAGAAAAATAGTTAGGTCGCAATACAACGATTAAAAAGGAAATGTTATGTTGAAAAAATTAGCCGTTATATGTTCTTTGATTTTAAGCACTCCAGCTTTTGCAACAAACAGCCCTATTAGTGGAAACGTACAAGCAAAATGTTCTATTTGGACTGAAACTCAGGGTGTTTACGGCAACCCCTTACCAAACAAGCTAGACACATTGCCAGCTTCTGGTGGTACAAAAGCAAGTATACGAGTGGATATTGCTCAAGCTAACTTTTATAAAACTAGATTTACGCATCCAATTTCTTTTAGTTCTTCTCCAACTTTAAGTGATACAGTTGCTTGGACTGGTTCAACAGTTGTCGGTCAAGTTTCAGTAGCAGGAATGAGTGCATATGAAGCGGCAAAAGTAGTTAGTCCATCTAATGTAACTACGTTTGATATGACTTTGGCTGGATCAACTTGGTTTACTGTTAGCTCGACTGCCATGTATGGTTATGCTAAATCATTTCCAGCAGGGTCTTATGTTGCTCAAATTGTTGCAGAGTGTATTGCAAAATGAGGTTGTTACTAACACTTATTTTTATTTTTAGTTTTACTAACAGTTTTGCACATGAGATGACTCCAGCTTATCCAAAGTTTTCTAATTCATACATAAATAATGTTTCTACAACAAAGATGAAATTATTTAATAAAAGAGAAGACATTAGTTACTATAAAGTTGAGGTCTTAACCAACGACTGGAAACCAATTGCATTTGCTTCCACTAACAAAATAATAAAACTTGGTTATAATAAAACAATTTTGTTTGATGTATATGTTCAAACAAAAGATATTAAACATGTTGTTTACATTTGCACTGTATCAAAGAACTTTAAACAAGAGAAAAAGGTTACTCTTGTTGCGTCAAGAATATGCTCAAAAATAGATTAGTTTTAACAATATTTTTTATTGTATGTTCTTACAGTAGTTACGCAGACTCAACAAGTAATTCATTAAGTTTAAGTTTACCTAATTCTGGTATGAATTACCAAAGCGATAAGTTTAGAGCTGGTGATTTAGATTGTTCAAATAGTATTGGTTCAGCTACAAATTTTGAGTTTGGTGTTACTTCTATTATTCAAGGCAGTAATTTAGCAAATGCTGGTCATCGCACAGGAGACATTGGTGTTTATGCTCAGATAACTATTCCATTAGGTAAACGAAATAAAAATAGGATTGATTGCTCTCGTTTATATGAATTAGAATTAACCAAGAAAAGATTAGAAGTAATGAGGTTAGAACAAGAAATCAAACAGCTTAGAGCATTAGCATTTGAGAATTAGGAGGCAGTATGGCTGAAGTAGAGGTAGGTGGAGTTAAGTTTTCGGGTGGAAAGTATTTTATTGTAATTAGTATTATTTCGACATTGGCTGGTTCACTATGGGCAGGCTTTGAGTTTTATGCGGATTACATGGATATGAAAGAGATTGTTCAAGAAATAAACATTGATGAGATAAAAGCAGAGAATGAATTAGTAATATCTAAATTAGACTCAGCTATTGTATATACAAGAGATATTAAAAACAACTTGCGCGATGACTTAATGAAGCTAGAGGCTTACATTGATAAGTTAGAAGGCAAGATTGATAAGAGTGATAAGAAAATAGATACTTCTGGTATAAGTATTAAATCAACGCAAGCATCAATTGATTTAGTGCTTGAGGGTGTTTTAAACGAAATGAACCAAGTGCAGAAAGATGTCACGGTTTCTATAAGGGAAGTTGAGGCACTAATCAGGGAGAGTGAGAAAGATGTTCGTAATAATTTACGAGATACTGAAGATAGACTTGATAGCTCAATGAAGAAACTAGAAGACAATTTAAATCAACGGCTTCAAGAATTACTAGATAACCCTTTGTCAAATTAAGGGGAGAAGTATTGTTTAATTTAAATTTTAAGTTTATAATAACAAAATCTGAATTTTTAGGCAAAGGATAAGAAATGGCTAAGAAGTTACAGAAAGACAGTAAATACGCATTGGCTGATGCTGATGGAGATGGGATTGTCACGGACGAAGAGATGGATCGCCATGCTATGTGGGTGAGGCTAGAGAACGAAGACAAACAAGCCGACACACAAAGGTTAATGGCTTGGATCTCAATGGGCGTTAGTATCGTTACGGTTATCATTTTATTGACCCCAATAATAAACATAACTAGAATGGAAAGTGCTTCAGGGTTTTTAAATACTTTTATTGTGGCACAAATGGGTGTAGTATTAGGATTTATGGGGGCTACGGCTCTAAGCAAGACAAAAATGAAGTAGGAAAATAATATGGCTACATATGTAAATGACCTTAGACTTACTGAAATAACCACTGGAGATGAGACTGGTGACTGGGGAAATACTACAAATACTAATTTAGAATTAATTGCGGAAGCGTTTTCTTTTGGTACAGAGGCTATAACAACAAACGCTAACACACATACAACTACGATTGCGGATGGGGCAACTGATCCTGGCAGATCAATGTTTTTAAAATACACAGGAACTTTAGACTCTGCTTGTACAATCACAATTGGGCCAAACACGGTCAGCAAGTTGTGGTTTATTGAGAACGGAACATCTGGTTCTCAAAATATTATTATATCTTCAGGATCTGGAGCTAATATTACAATCCCACCAGGTGATACAAAAGCTGTTTACTCTGATGGCGCAGGTTCTGGTGCGGCGATGGTTGATGCTTTTGCTTCTTTGAGTGTTGTGGATTTGAAAATTCAAGACGACCTTACTGTTACAGATGATGTAACTGTTGGCGGAACGCTTGGCGTTACTGGAGTATTAACGGGAACGTCTTTAGACATCTCAGGTAACATAGACGTAGACGGAACTACTAACTTAGACGTAGTAGACATTGATGGCGCGGTTGATATGGCTAGTACACTAGCCGTGGCTGGAGTTTTAACTGGTGCTTCTTTAGACATTTCAGGTGACATAGACGTAGATGGCACAACTAATTTAGACGTAGTTGATATTGATGGTGCAGTTGATATGGCAACTACACTGGCAGTAGCAGGGACAGCTACATTTGCAGGTTTAGTAGATGCTGCAATTATTGATGGTGTTAATTTTAAAGTTAATGGTGGGCAAGGTTCAGACGGACAAGTTCTTACCTCCACAGGCAGTGGGGTAGCATGGGAAGATGCGGGTGGCGGTGGAGGAGGTCCAACATTTAAAACTTTTGGCACTGATTCCATTATGGTGGGTGATGATGCTACTGGAACTATTGATGCCGCTAACTACAATACTGCTTTAGGTGTAGATGTTTTTGCAGCTTTAACTTCTGCGGATCACAACACTGCCGTAGGCTGGTCTGCTTTAAAAGCAGTTACAACGGGTAGGCAAAACGTAGCAGTTGGTTCTAAAGCTTTAGATTCACTTACAACTGGAGAAAGAAGCGTAGCAGTTGGATATCTTGCTGCACAGTCACAAACTGGTGGAAGATACACAACTGCCGTGGGTGAAAGTGCTGCTCAAACACTCACAAACGCTTATCACACTACAGCATTAGGTTTTTCAGCTTTAAATACAACCACAGCAGACCAAAATACAGCCGTTGGTTCTTATGGTATGTATTCAACTACTTCAGGTGCAGGTAACACAGGAGTTGGTTATCAAAATCTTTATTCAAATACTACCGCAGCGGGCAACACAGCAATGGGTTGGTATAGTATGCAAGCAAATACTACAGGTACGGAGAACGCAGCGTTTGGGTATATGGCTCTAGCAGATAATACTACTGCTTCTAAAAACACTGCGATAGGATATAAAGCTTCTCTCGTTAGTACTACTGCTGCTTCAAACACTTTGGTTGGGTATTATGCGGGTTATGACATTACCACAGGTGGGGATAACACCGCTCTAGGTGCTTCTGCTTTAGAAAACCTTACGGAAGGAGTACGGAATGTAGCAATTGGTAATGATGCTGGTAAAACTGCCGTTACGTCAGAAAGATTAGTAGCAATAGGGTGGAAGGCTCTTACGGCTACTACAGGAAGTGGTAACACTGCAGTGGGTTATAGTTCTGGTTATACAATCACTACTGGTGGGTCTAATGTTTCTGTGGGAGATAGGTCTTTATATCTTAATACGTCAGGTGGAACCAATGTTTCTGTAGGCCAGATGAACATGTATAATAATACAACTGGTTCAGACAACACTGCGATAGGTAGGCAAGCTTTATACGACAACACAACAGCAAGTAACAACGTAGCCGTTGGTGTGACTGCTTTAGGAGACAATACTACAGGAGCTGGCAATACATCAGTTGGAAAGGATGCTTTACGAGCTAACACCACCGCAAGTAACAACACGGCAGTTGGTTTTAACAGTTTAAAGGCTAATACTACAGGCGCGGAAAACACAGTAGTAGGCTATAATGCTGGTACAGCTATTACCACAGGTTTTTACAATACTTGTATTGGTGCGCTATCTGGCGATGCTTTAACTGATGCTGACCAAAATGTTGCGGTTGGTTACGTAGCTCTTTCTTCAGACACTAAAGGTAGCAAATCAACTGCAATTGGATACCAAGCTTTATTAGCACAAAACTTTACGTCAGCTACAGATTCTCACAACACTGCTGTCGGGTACAACGCAGGTACAGCAATAACCACAGCAAAATATAACACCATTGTAGGTAGCATAGCTGGTGATGCAATTACGACAGGAGCGAATAACACAGCCGTTGGTTATAAGGCTTTATCCGCAAACACTACAGCTACTAAAAACACAGCAGTTGGGCAGGAGGCTATGTCTTCTAATATTTCAGGTGAGGAAAGCGCAGCCTTTGGTTATTATGCTATGAGACTAACTACTAGTGGGGGTAACGCAGCATTTGGTTATAAATGCATGGCTTCTGCCACAAGTGCGTATAATAACACAGCAATGGGTTCAAATGCTCTGGGTATTGCAACTCATACAGGTAATAACAACGTTGCAATAGGAATGGATTGTATGCGGTCTGCTACCTCTGGCTATCAAAACGTAGCAGTTGGTGCTAATTCTTTATCTTCACTTACAACTGGTATTGTAAACGTTGCGATTGGCAATGGTGCTGGAACCGATATTACAAGTGCTCGTTGGAACGTTGCGGTTGGAACTTCTGCTCTGGCCAACTGTACAACACCTGATTACAACGTTGCGGTTGGTCAAAATGCAGCTTTTGCTCTTACCACAGGTGCGTATAACATTGCTATAGGTGGTAAATGTTTAGATACCCTCACAACTGGAGATCAAAACACAGGACTTGGTGATCAAGCAGGAGAATCTGTTACTACTGGCAGTGATAACATAGTTATAGGACATGAGGCTGCTGATAACTTGACCACAGGTAGTGAAAACATAGCTATAGGAGTTGATACAAGTTTATCCGCAGCAGATGGTGCAAACCAAATAGTTATAGGACAAAATGTAACTTGCACAGGAAACGATAACTTTACATTTGGTAATGGCTCAACGGATTCTAATATTGCTTTTGGTGCTACATCTATTTCTGCTCCTTCTGATGTAAGATTAAAAGAAGATATCCAAGATGAGACAGTAGGACTAGGTTTTATTAACGACCTTAGACCTGTAACCTTCCAATGGAAAAAAGAAAAAGACATTCCAAATGATATGGAAGCACACGTTGCTGGCTCTGAAAAGAGAACTATGAATGGCAAACATAACCACGGGTTTATTGCTCAAGAAGTTAAAGCTGTCATAGACAATCATAACATGAAAGACGGTTTTGATATGTGGACAGAAGATGGAGCAGACGGAAGACAGCGTATAGGTGATGCTTCCCTTATGCCAATCCTAGTCAAAGCACTACAAGAACTATCAGCAAAGAACGATGCTTTAGAAGCACGTTTAAAAACCTTAGAAGGATAAACTAAAATGACAGACAGAACAGACGCAGAACTACTACAAGACTACACAGCAATGGGTCACTCAGTAGCACTCATCACAGATGTAATAGCTGGAAACGCTATGGCTGGTGAAGCAAAAGAAGATAGACAAGGCTGTGTAGACAGAAATGTTGAGCATCTTGAGCTAATGAAAGCTAAATCAGATTGGGGTAGTGAAGATATGACAGCTACAACCAATGCTATTAATGCAGGGAAAGGTTACACTGCATCTTAACACCATAAAGGGAGGAAATTATGGCTAAGAAAAAAGAAATAAAAGAAAATGTTCTTACAATTAACGGGGAAAAATATTCTGTAAATTCCTTATCGGAAACAACTAAATATTTTGTAGCTCAAATTAAAGATCTACAAATGCAACGTGACAGGCTTCAATTTGAAATGGATCAAAAGTTAGCTGCTCTTGATATGATGACAGCGAGACTTGGACAATCTATGAGACCTGAAGAAGAAGAAGAGGCTATTGAAGTAAAAGGATAGAGCATGGGAAAAGGTCAAAAACATTATCTTAAAAATGGTACGCTACATAAAGGAGGTGTGCATAAAATGTCAGATGGTTCTTTGCACACTGGTAAGACCCACACTAAGACCTCCAAAACATTAGTTCATTTCAAAGATCTTTCGAAGACAGCGCAAAAGAAAGCGAGGGCATAACATGTTTGGAATGTTAAGTAGTATCTTAGGGCCAGTTGGCAACTTAGCGTCAAGTTATATGGAAAATAAAACTGAAGCGCAAAGAGGAAAGACAGCGATTGCCAAAGCTAAAGCAGACGCTGAAGCCAAGGTTATGGTAAGTGCCGCTACAAGCACAGCCGAATGGGAAAAAATAATGGCTAAAGGAAGCCAGGACTCATGGAAGGACGAGTGGTTAACAATTTTATTCAGTATTCCACTTTGTCTTGCATTTTGTGGGGATTTTGGACGAACCATAGTGGCACAAGGTTTTTCAGCTCTTGAAGTTATGCCAAATTGGTATCAATACACTCTAGGCGTTATTGTCTCTGCTAGTTTTGGCGTTCGTTCTGCAACTAAATTCTTTGGAGGTAGAAAATGAATTTAGAAGTATTAATAGAGCAATTGGAAATTGATGAAGGCTTAGTTGAAGCCGTTTATTTGGATCACTTGGGTTTAAAAACTTGCGGAATAGGTCATTTATGCCGTAAAAATGAACCCGAATACGATATGGAAGTAGGAGATCCTGTAAGCAGAGAAAGAATAAATGAACTGTTTAATGAAGATGTAGAAAGTGTACTTTCCGACTGTAACAGGCTTTATCCTGACTTCGATGAGCTTCCAGAAGAAGCCAAACAAATAATTTGCAATATGATGTTTAATATGGGTTTAGGGC
>Ga0209634_1003045_pt1 | contig 11475 bp, 7 predicted proteins | sample LinPmetageLP40_FD_184043 | JGI IMG/M metagenome (GOLD analysis project Ga0209634, IMG submission 184043) | Marine viral communities from the Pacific Ocean - LP-40 (SPAdes) (version 2) | ecosystem: Environmental > Aquatic > Marine > Oceanic | place: Pacific Ocean | collected 2010-08-26 | reverse complement strand
AGAGTAATCTCACCAAAATTTCTTAAAATATTATTAAGATTTTTTGTAATTTCATTATTTGATAATTTATTTTCCTTAAAAAATTCAATTAATATATGTAAACTATTTAATTCTAGTTCCAATAGAATCAGTGTTTCATCTACTTGATAGTAATCATTTTTTTTTATAAATTCAACCCAACGATCAATATTGTTTTTCATTTAATTAATATATATAAAAATCCTTTATATATTTATTTCTAAATTATATTTTCTTAACCTTATTAAAAATGGGAATCGAAAGATTTTTTTCAAGTTTAAGTCGTGATTTTGATATTGTTGAAGATACCAAAATTCCATATAAGAGAGTTGATTGTACTCATTTAATGTTAGATTTTAACAGTATTGTTCATATTACATCAGCACACATGATCGATGATATCAATAAATACTTAACAAAAAAAAATAATTCTACAAGATACAGATACGATAATATAAATGATTTTGAAAATGATTTATTAAAATTAATTCAAAAATATGTTTTAGATTTATTAAAGAATAATTTAGTATCAAATAATATAAATTACTTGTTGATATGTATAGATGGTGTACCAACTATGGCTAAAATTTATGAACAGAAAAAAAGAAGATATATGGGAAGTATCATGGGTGAATTGAGTAAAAAAATGGAAATGCCGTTTAGGTGGTCTAAAAATAATATAAGTCCTGGTACAAATTTTATGAATAAATTAGAAAAAATGTTAGGATCAACAAGTTTCAAAGAAAATGTTTCTAGAGTTTGTAGAAATATAAAAGGATATTTATTATCCGACACAAAATATCAAGGGGAAGGAGAAATGAAAATATTAAATTGTATTAGAAATATTAGTATTAATAATAAAATTTGTGTTTATTCGCCAGATTCTGATATGATAATTTTATTAATGTTAGTTGATCATAATGTAACATTATTAAGATATAATCAACAAAAATCAACATTAGATGATAAAACTTACAATATATTAAATATTTATAAATTCAAAAATATTTTAATAAATTATTGTAAAAACAGATGTAATTTTAAATTTGATGAAAAAAGATTAGTAAATGATATAATATTTATATTTACTATTTTTGGGGATGATTTTTTACCCAAGCTAGAAACATTTAGAGTTGATAAAGATATTTTTATTATTTTAGATTACTATTTAATAAATTTAATTGATTATGGATATCTTATAGATAGAAAAGATTTATATAGAATTAATACAAAGACATTTTACAAATATATTGAATCATTACAACAAACCGAAGAAATGTTTTTATTAAGAAACTATTTCATAAATAAATATAGCAATTATAATAGAGCTGACAAGTCTTTATTTACAGAAGAAATAAAAAAAATAGAAAAAGTTATAAATAATAGTAATATAAAAAATATAGAACAAATTAAAAATAATAAGGAATTATTATATTCAATTAAAAAATATTTTAAAAATCATGAATTTTATCTTAATCTTTTAAAAAATTTAGATGGTGGGCAGTTAAGGATTTTTTGTGAAAAGTATAATTTTAAGTATCAAAGAACTTATCACAATTTATTTTTTCACAAACTAGAAATCAATGAATTAATTTTAGTTATAATTTCATTTTATATTATTAATAAAAAGTTTCCAATAATACTAAGTAATAAATTTAATAAATATAATTTAAAATTATTACCTTATACATATGAAAGTAGAGATAAACAACACTTATATAAATTAGATAAATTAGATTATAACGAAAAGATTACATATAAAATAGAAAATAAATTAGATGAATATTATAATTTATTGAATCCAAAAGATCAATTTTATCATAAATACTTTAATGAATATAATAAAGAATTAAATAATAATACAATTAACAATTATTATCGAGTTCATTTTGAAGATTATAAAATAGAAAATGTACTAAAAGAATATTTTAGAGGTCTTAATTGGGTTGTTAATTATTATTTTAATAATATTACAGATAACATTTGGTACTATCCATTTGGAAAATCACCATTACTTTATAATATTAAAAACCAATATATGAATTTTGAAAGTACTCTTAGTAAAATTGTTGTAGATAATTTTTCAATGTCTCCATTAGAACAATTATTATTTATAACTCCATTTAAGATAAAAGAAGATGTATTTAACCAATTATCAATTCTTAATAATATTTTAACATTCAATGACTTGCAGAAAATTGTTAAATTTATTTTGAATAATGAAGATTATTTTTTTAATCTAACTGAAATTTATAAGAATATATTAAATAATGAAGATAAAATTTTAGATTGTTCAACTTCAATATTTATAAGTAAATGTCATTTGACATTTTTAGAAAAGTATGTTAATATTAAGAATTTTTGTAAGGAATTTAGAAATTATCTTCCATTTGAATATCAAATAAAATTTTATCCGACATTTAATAAATTAATTTGTGTTAATTAAATCATATAAATTATCGCCAACCATTACAATGTTTACAAATATAATGATATTCCGCATAACATCCAGAAGTAGTACATTCTCTTACATATTCATGTTTACAATTATCTTGTAATTTATGTGATAAATCTTTACATTCAAATCTCAAAACTTTAATTTGTCTTTCCAAGTCATAAATTTTATTTTTTTTTTCTTCCATTATCTTTTTAATCATATTAAATTCAAGTGTTTGATTAAATTGGTCTTCAAATAAATTATCCATATAAAATAATTAGATTAATTTTTATACTAATTATTGAATATTTTTTTGTAAAAAATCAAGTTTATTCTTAATTTTAAATTTAATTAAACCATACTTATTAACCAATAAATCTTCTAATTTATCTAAATTAGGATTTTTCAAATTGAAGTTTGTAATTTGATCATTAACTAAATTAGTAGACATAAAGTATTTTTTAATATCATCAAAGTTATCAAAACACGATGTTTTATGTCCTTTTTCTTTCAAATATTTTATCATTTTATCTTTATTTTTTAGGTTTTTGTAAATGTTATAAATTTCAGGAGCTTTCAAATATTTAATACTATCACAATAATCACAACCTAAGAAAATACAAAATTCAACAAATTGTTCATATGTTAAATCTATTTTATTTAATAAATTTTCTAGATTAATCTTTAATGGTTGTTTTTTATGAGATGTTAAATGCCTGTAAATATCTGGAGAACCAAATGTTAAAATATCCATATCTTCTGTCAAAACACTATCTACAAAACCATTTTTAGACAAGTAAGCACATTGTGAATCAGCTTCTTCAGGAGCTTCAATATATGGTATACCCATACAATTTAAAAGTTCCTTACACTCGTCAAATTGTTTTTTTGAAATAGATACAGTTCTTTTAAAATATTTTATTCTTTCAGATTCATCTGTTGCTAAATTTAATTTTTTTAATGATTTCATTTTAATATCTTTTCTTATTTTTAATATTTTATCTTTAATTTCTGGAGGTTTACCATCAAATACATATATTGGGATTATACCTTTTCTTAATAAAAATATTGTTTTGTTAAAAAGACCAAGAATATGAGAGGTTACATCTCCTTTATTATTTGTTAAATCACTTCCAGAATTTCTAATAGCAATAATAACCTGGTATAATAAAATACTTATATCTATTGCTATCCTTTTTCCTTTAATTTCATCATTGTTAACTTGTTCTATTATATCATTTTGATCTGTTAGAAATTTTAATAAAGATTTTATACCCATTTAGGTTTTATATATTATGATATTATATTTTTATATATATAAATCAATTTTTAATTTTAATAAATAAATTTAAGGAATTAATATTATAATATATTTTTATCAATCTTAATTTTTCTTGTTAGAATCTTTTAGATACTGTACTAGTGGATACTTTTTGTATAGCAGAATTCCATCTGAACATTCATTATTATATTCTGTTTTCACTATTTTAATGCCATCTGTATTTTTATACCTACTATCGTTCCATTTTTTAGAAATGAATAAGATTTTATGAGGGTGGTCCAAATTTAAAAAACGTTGAAGTATAGTTTCATCAAATAAATCTCTATCACACATTTTTATTATACATTTTGTAAATTCATCTAATCTTTTTTTTCTTGCTTTCCATTTTTTTTTTGCAGAGGTAAAATCTTTCTCATGAAGAAAATGAATTTCGGAAGTACCAATTTTCCCTATAGGATAGTTAAAATTGCCATACTTACTTTCGTTTATTTGTAATAATTTTTCATTAATATATTTAGTATAATTCTCTAAAAAGTTTATGTAACAAGGTGCAAATAGGAATAAACCAATAAATGGAGTTTTATATTCATGTTTTTCATCAGCGTAATACTGTGTACCATAACAATTATTTGTGATAATTGAAATTACCATTATATAATATATATTATATATTATATATATAAACGAATTTTATTATTTTTACAAATGAAAAATTATCTTTTTACATATCTGCTAGATACCAAAGCGAATAAATACTTGTTTGTATCTTTAGATTTTTTTTATTCTTCATCATATAGGCTATTTGGGCATTCATAGTTTTTTTCTTCGATATTTAATTTGTAAAAAACACAATCTTTATCTTTTTGTAAAGATTGTAAGTAATCATCATTCCAATTATTTTCAGCATTTCTGATATTTCCTTCAACACCATTTTTATCGGAAATTCCAAAGTATTTACTAAAATCACTATTTAATACTGTTGCTGGTTTATTATAATGAAAATAATTATTAATATAACTTTCATCATTCCATATAGGTTCATAATTTATTTTTTTATCTTTTTTTTGATTTTCAATTAATTTTTTACAAAAATCTATAACATTGTTAACTTTTCCTCCAAAAAAAGCCCCATAATAATATGTTTGTGGTAAATTAGTTTTTTCTGGTATATATGCAGCAGATTTAGGATTTCTATCATATCCTTTTTTTTCAAGATGATCGTTATAATGTTGACCACCTACTAAATCCCCTATCATAAACCACTTGTGATCAAACTTTTTTTTAATTGTTGTATCAGCATCAAAATAAAATATATCTGTAATATTATCCTTTTTAAAATCATTTTCTATATTTAGAAAATTTTGGAATTTAGAATTTGTTGCATCTTGCCAATTATCATGCTTTGTTTCTATATACTTTACGAATTGATGAAATTTATCAGGTATATAATTTAAAATATTTTTATCTGAAAAAAAATAAAACTTACAACCAATATCAGAATCATAATAATGCATAAATTGTTTCATAAATCGTAAACCTAATAAAAAGTAAGAATTTGTAGCAATTATTACAATTCCAATTTTTTTATCATCTCTTTTTTCTTTATGGAAAGTAGAAAAAAGTTCACTATTGTTATTTTTTTTATAAATTATAAATGTTGTAATTATTAATAATGAAAATGTTAAAAATAATATTAATTTTATTTTTTTTATCATATATAAGACTATAGATAATAAATTTAATTATAAAAAAGATTAAAAAAAGTATAAAACTTTTTTCTAGATAAATATATATGTTTAGAGTAGTTCATCCCTTTGTTACTACAGTTGATGGCGATACTTATATGGATGCCATTAAAAATTTTGTAAAATTAAATCACAATTTGAATGTTTCTGAATTAATTATGACTGATCAGAATAGATATTGGAAAGCTAATATTAATTACAGAGTTAATGATATTAGAAATAGAGTTGGCATTAATGTTACACCTTTATCTGATATGATGGTACCAATGCATTTAAGACAATTAGCAGTACCAACTGCTATGGTTGGAACAACAAATGTTGTTAGACCAACAAGTCCAATGGTTGTTGCTCCAGGTGTTAACCATGGTATGGTTTCTCCAGTTAATGTAACTAATGTTGGAACAGCTGGTGTAGCAACCAGAGTTATGTCCCCAACTTTAGTATCACCCATGGCACCAATAGTTCCAAATGTTTACCGTGATAGCAATGGTAGAGAACAAAGAGTTGTATCATCAGGAACTTTAAGCACCCCTGTTTTCCCAATGGTAATTAATGGTAGAACTATATAAATTTTTTAACAATTAATAAATATATTTAAAATTGAAATAGATATATATATTATATAAACTTTTTAATGTTACCTGCTGAAGTTGAAGAGGGTAATCACGAATACAAGAGATTTTTTAAAAACTTATCAAGAGAAAGAATATCAGAACTATCTACACAAATGAACTGGCGATTAAATGAGGGTAATGGTATTGCATACTATTATTTAGGTGTTGATGATGATGGAAGTATTTATGGAAGATTAACTCAAAAGCAAATAAAATATTCAAAAAAAATATTAAATCAAATAGCACGAGATAACAAATCTGAAATTACAAAAGAAGAAGACAACAAATCATGGTTTAAATTTACAATAAAAAGAAATACCATTACTAAAAAATTAATTGAAAAAAGAATATTGCTTTTAGGAGATACAAAAACTGGTAAATCAACTTTTCTTGCTTATATTATTAAAAATAAAATAGATACAGAAGAAAATAAAGCAAAAAATTTTATAATTTCTAGGAAACACGAACTAGAAACAGGTGTAACATCTGCCATAAATTATCAATATTATTTAACTGATGATATCAAGTATGTATTCATGGATACACCGGGATTGGATGAATATATTAAAACACAAATGAAAATAATTTTGAGTTTAGACTATGATTTAGTCCTATATTTTCCAAGATTTGATAGTAAAGAATGGAATTACAAAGAACTATTTTATAAATACTTTGATTTTAAAAAAGTTCCAATTTTAGAAATAAATTTAAATACAAAAAGTAATATATTTCCGAATATAAATATAAAAGAGCCTTTAATAAATTCTGAAACAATTAAAAATATAGAACCATATTTAAAAAAAAACATTGGTAAAGAAATATCTAAAGAATTAGAATTTACCGTATTACAAACTATATATTTACAAGATATCGGATGGTTGATATCCGGTTATATTAAAAATGGTATTATTAAACTAAATGATAATCTAATATGGTTTACTGAACAAAGTAACGAAATAAAAGTTAAATCAATTTATGATTCAAAAAATTCTACACCTTTAGAAACAGCAAATATGAATAATACAATTACTATAAGTTGTAGTCTTGATAATTCTATTTTAAAATACGGTTTTATTACAAATAAAAATTTTGAAGTTATTCAAAAAATAAAATTATTTGTAAAGTATGAAAATAAAAAAAATGATAATGATAATTTAATATTATACTGTGAAAATATTAGAATACCAATTGAAAAAAATACTAATTATTGGCAAGTATCAAATAATATAAAAATAAGAACAAATATATTAAATAAATTATGTATATGTTTTAATAATAATTTATCATATTATGGAATTTTTTTAATTAATTAAGTTTTTTAATTGTAAATATTTTTGTTTATATTTAAGATATTTTTGTAAATAATCAATTTTATCATCTTGTATAATAATAGTTTTATCTAATAAATATTCAGGTTTAATATTACTTATTATTGTTGTCCAAGTATCATATACAAACTTACTATAGATTAAGTACTTTTCTTTCTCTTCTTCACCATGTTCTAAAATAAAAGTTTTGAACATTTCATTATGATATTTTGATAATTTAATAAATATTTCATCTTGTAATAATAAGTCTGGGATATCTCCAGTTTCAAATATATTAGTAATATCATGTAAAGTTTTTTCAGTGTTTACAATATTTTTAGTAATAATATATAAAACAATTAATACTAATAATCTATTAATTCTCTTCTGATATTTTTTATCTTCCCATGGTTTCATATTGCTCTGTGGATATAAAATTTTAAGTAAATCATCAATAAACCCATAAATATTATAACTAGTATAATTTATACTACCAATTATTTGATTATCGTAATTATATTCTCTCAAGTTATTAAAAACTTTATAAACAGTAGAATCATCTGGTTTGCAAATTGTTATATCAACAATTTCAGCGGGTGTATTAACATATGATAATCCTTCATCAGTTTCAAAATATAATTTACAATTTAACTTTAGTCTATGTAAATTAAAATTATATACTTCTTTATCCTGGATTATTTTATTAGTTTCATTTACATAATAATAGATATGATTTTTTTTATCTGGAGCAAATTTAATTAAGGATTTTATATTATTTTCATCAGTTTTAATATAAAAATCATCTCTAGTTATATCTAATATTCTTTTATTTGGTAAAATAGTTCTGTTAGAGTACCTCGAAGAACTAAAATCAGTATTAACATTATTTTTTCCAAAAATTTCAGTAGATATATCTTCATTTATAAATAATTCATCCATCTCATCAATCTGATTTAACCAAGTTCCATCTTTATGATATATCTCTTTATCAATACCTTTATTAGCATGAAGGTATAAAAAATTATCAATAATTTGGACACCAATAAATCTATTAATTTTTTTATACGAGTCGCCTATATTATCAGTTCTCGTTTTAATTTCATTTAATCTTATATTAACTAAATCTAAAATATCATATAATTTTGATCTATCTATATCTGTTATCGCATAATATTTAGATAAATTATCATTTAATTCTTTTTTAATTTCATTCATTTCTATATTAATTATTTTATTTAATTCATAAAAATGTAATAAATAATTTTCAATTATAGGGTTAATAACAACTTGATAGTCTGAATCACTTCTTTTAAAAAATGTTCCTATTCCTCCTACTTCTTGATAAAATGTATCTTTGAATATATTTTTATATTTATCAAATAATATTTTCATTGAAGTACCTCCTTTATATACAAATCTTATATCGTCTTTTTTTAATCCAACTTTTGAAACATACTCGTTAATTTTATTTTTTACTTTAGTTATAACTAAACTTTGAAAATCAAATATTTTCTTTTGGTCTTTATTAATAATTCTATTTATAAAATCAGTAAATATATCATAAAATTGTCTTTTAAATAAGAATTTGTTAAAATCGTCTTCGGTACTATCAATTTTAATTTTTGTAAAACTATCTTTCAAAATTGAATAATTATTTAATAAATTTATACTTTTTTTAAAATTTAATATATCTATATTCTTGAATATACTTGAATTATTATAAGGAATAAATGAATTATGTACATATTTTTTTTTCTCAGAAACAGCATATGCAATTAAATCTTCTGTATCTAAAAATAATTTAAATCTATTTTCTAATTCTGTAAAATCGTCTACTTTTATTAAATCACTTTTAAAGGATTTAAATGAATCTTTCAGTAAAAATTTAAGTTGGTCTTCTACAATTTCGTTCATACGAATTCTGGTAAAAGGTGTAACATCTGGTGTTACATTTTTTAGTAAATTTTCAAAACCTAAAATTTCAATATTAGTAACATTTGATCTATCAAAGTTTTTTGTTTTTGTGTGGTTGTAATAAGAATTAAGATATATTTTTAAATTTTTTAATAAATTATAACAATCTACTTTACCATCAAACTGTGGCATTTTATTTGTAGGATAATCAGATCTTTTTTGTTGTAAACCAAAAATTAATTTATCATAATCAGCAGGAGGATACAATATATCATATTTTTCACTAAATACATCATTTAATAGATTTAAATATCTTGAATCAACACCAGACAATGACCCGTCTTTAAAAACTATAAATAATTGATCATGAAGAATATGTATATATGATTCAAATTTTCTTTTACATAATTTTTTTGTTAATAATTCTGAATCAAAATTGTCGTAAACATAATATCCAATTAAATAAATTAAATCTAGAAATTCTTTTAAATATTCTTCGGGAAAACAATCCATTATTCTAAATTCAAAACCAAAATATTTATATTGAGCATGTTCACTAGCTCTTCTAAAATCTGCACCTAAATCCTCAGAATAACTATTTGGGTAATCATAATTAAAAGTATCTTTTATTTTTTTTATGTAATCTTTTAATTCAGGAATAGTATTATCACCCGATCTTCCTTTTGGTATCTTAAATGGATTAGTAGAACCCGGAAATGAATAACCATTTAAAAATAATCTGAAAGATGATTCTGATTTAAGATTATCATCTTTATCCATAAATGAATTTAAGTCTGGCATACTATAGGTACTTAGTAATAAAGGTTCTATTATTTGAATTAATTTTGCTATTAAAAATTGTTTTTTTAAAAATACATTTTTCATATAATCGTGTGGAATTATATTCATCTCATTTAAATATGATTTGTATGGAAAAGTTAAATTAAAATGATAACTACCTACATATGGTGGATTAAGATTACTATTTCTAAGATCACTAACTTGTTTTTTAGTAAAAAAGTTATATATTTTTGTATAAAATTCTCCATTATAACCTTTCAAATTATTGTCTCCTGATTGTTTTAGTTTTGGTTTTCTATCTAAATATTTTTTAAATGCAAAATTTAAATATTTTAAAATTGTCGTTTTATTAAAACTAAACTCTTCAATACTTTCATTAATATTATTATTTAAATAATTTAATGTTGTAACTTCTATCATTTGTAAAAAAGTATTATTCATTTCATCAAATACTTTCCATGATGTTTTAGGATTAGATATAAAATTTATTATACTTTCTTCAAAATTATTACCATGTGTTTTATATAAATTTTCTAAATCGGGTATAGATCTACCCGCTCTAAAACCATCATGGCTTACATAATTTAAAATATTATTAGTTACATCCGTCATTAAAGCAAATTCTTTTTCTATTCCCAAACCTGATTCAATAAATGATAATTTTCCATAAAATTTTCCTTTTGGTTCAAAAGAATTTTTATCAAAAATTCTAAATAATGTAATATTATCAATTTTGAGATCATCATGATATAGTACTTGACTATTTAATTTAAATAACTTAAATTGAATAAGATAATAATCTAGAATTTTATTATAACGATCATCTGGTGTTAAAAAAAAATTTTTATATGTTTTAATTTTATGATATTCTTTGTTAATTACCTCTAAAAATAATCCATAAGATTTAAATCCTAATCTAGATGATAATCTATTTAAAATATATTTTAAGGCATTTGTAGAGACCCCTTTCAAAAGATTATATGGAATATCTTTAAAAGTATTTGTTAATTCCCACCTATCAATCAAATCTTGTGATGGAGCGGTTGATGGATCATCGTCATTAACCGTTGGAAAATCTTTTTTAAATACATCTAGTGCTTCTTCATTATAATGATTATAAAAATTATGTAAGTATAATACTTTTTGAATTTTATCATTAGCTGTTTTCATTGTTCGTTTTGAATCTGGAGAAATTTTTTCATAATATCTTTGTAATTTATCATGGTCACTATTAATTATTGTTAAATTAAATGATGATACAATCTTATCATTAACAAATATTTCATATTCTATATCTACCTCTCCTACATTTAACAGGTCTGAATCTTTATTCTCTAAAATTGTTACAGAAAAATCA
>Ga0209634_1003043_pt1 | contig 11482 bp, 10 predicted proteins | sample LinPmetageLP40_FD_184043 | JGI IMG/M metagenome (GOLD analysis project Ga0209634, IMG submission 184043) | Marine viral communities from the Pacific Ocean - LP-40 (SPAdes) (version 2) | ecosystem: Environmental > Aquatic > Marine > Oceanic | place: Pacific Ocean | collected 2010-08-26 | reverse complement strand
GAAGGCATGCCTGCACGCGTTCGATGCCCTTCTTGACCTGATGCGCATAACCCGAAAATTCCTGACCGAGGGTCAGCGGTGTCGCATCTTGGGTATGGGTGCGACCGATCTTGATGATGTCCTTGAATTCTTCGGATTTAGCCGTAAGCGCGTCGTAAAGTTTTTGCAGGCCGGGGATCAACACGTCGCGCGTCTGCATCGCGATTGCCACGTGCATCGCCGTCGGGAACGTGTCGTTCGAAGACTGACCCATGTTGCAATGGTCGTTGGGGTGCACCGGGGTCTTTGACCCCATCTCGCCGCCCAGCATCTCGATGGCGCGGTTTGAGATGACTTCGTTGGCATTCATGTTGGACTGCGTGCCCGAACCGGTCTGCCACACGACCAGCGGAAAGTTGTCGTCAAATTTGCCCTCGATCACCTCGGTCGCAGCCGCGACGATGGCATCGGCTATGTCGCGCTCCAGATTACCTTGTTGAAGGTTCTCCATCGCACAGGCTTTCTTCACCACCCCCAGGGCACGGATGATCGGTACGGGCTGTTTCTCCCAACCGATCGGAAAATTGATGATCGACCGCTGGGTCTGAGCGCCCCAATACTTGTCGGACGGCACTTCCAAGGGGCCAAAGCTATCGGTTTCTGTACGGGTATCGGCCATGAGGCGGCTCCTGATCTAGCGCTTGCATTGGATCAGGGTTTAACCCGCACAGTCGCGCGGCGCAATTGCGCTTTGGGGTCGGGCCAGGATCAAACCTGGCACAACCTGACGGCTATTTGCGAAAACTATCCAGCGAAACGATTTCCGCGGCTTTCGGCGCATCCTCGGGGACTTCCAGCTCGCTCTCATCTTCTTGCAACAACGGCGCATCCGACTCCGCGCTGCTTTGTTGCTGTTCAAACTTGAGCCCGAATTCCACTGACGGATCCACAAAGGTGCGGATCGCGTCATAGGGGATATACATCGGTTCGGGTGCATCGCCAAAGTTCAGGGTGATCGAAAAACCTTCCTCACCGACCTCAAGCTTATCGTACCAATGTTGAATAACGACGGTCATTTCGCCGGGGTAGCGGTCCGATAACCAATCTGCCAATTCCGCATCAGGGTGGGACGTGTCAAACGAGATGAAGAAATGATGGCCGCCTGGCAACCCATGTGCGGCCACGTCAAGCAAAACCTGGCGGATCAACCCGCGCATGGCATCGTGCATCAGATTGCCATACTCAATGCTTCGGCTCATTCTTCGTTCTCCAACCCCATCTGGACAAGATCAGCATACGTGATTTCACCACGGTGAAAAGGGGGGTGAAGAATTATAGCCCTAGATTTCGAAACCAAACCTTACTGGGGCAAATACAACTATGGATATCAGTCCAACCGCTACCGGATAACGCCGCCTAGCAACGCCGATTTTGTTGAACTTGATGTCACCTGCGTGACAAGTCTCACGTAATGGTTCGATCGAATGCCCCCGATGTTCATTGATCAGCCAACCCTGGTAGGTGCGCATTCCGGTCAATTCCAAATGGTCCTAAATCCTCGCCGAAGGCATCTTTCTTCGTAGAAAAAACAGGGCCACGCAATTGTTTCCACACCACATCAACACGGCCGCACCCGCAGATGCTCCCGCAAGGTGTGTCACAAAACGCTGTGTGGTTCAGGGGGGTAAAGTGCAGGTTTCTGTTGCCAGGTACCTGCGAACCCCGCCTTAGGTCGCTAAACGTAAGGACTTAAGTTTCAATAGTTCCGGTCGCTTACGCGGCCATCGCCATTGGAGCACGATTGTCATTTGCAATTGTACATTTTACGCCGATAACGGTGGCAGTCAGCCGAGATAAAGCTACATCTTTAGACGTTCGTCGATCCTATTTCGACCCCATGATCCGCAAATGACGGATGTTTGGTGGAGTCGCCGGGTACCGCCCCCGGGTCCGAACCGCGTATTACATGCGCGTTTATACCCATAGTCCCGAAGGACATTTCAAATATAGGACCCGCGGCAGACTTTGCAAGCTGCAAACCGCAGAAATCCGCAAGGGGTGTGGCTTTGTAAACGGGACGGTGACAACGTGCATTTCACCCTTGATACGGCGAACACGGCTATCATGGGTCTGGTCCGAACCGATCGGGTGAATGATCTCTCGATATCGAAAGTTCGCAGGCGATTATCTGCGATTTACATCTTGGGCTCCGGACGCTTTCGTTGCTCGAACACGCGTCGCGCAAGGTTTTGCGTTTCGACCTCCAGCGCTGCCAGCCCATCGCTTGCACCGACGCCATCCTGGGCCTCGATCGCATCGGCGATATCGCGGTGCAGGGTGACGATGGCGCTTCGGGAACGCGCGGTGAAAGTGATCATGTTCATCAGGGGCTGCATCGCCTCGACGGCTCCGGCAAGCTGATAGGACAGCACCGGGTTGTCGGCACCGTCGACAAGAGCGCGGTGAAACGCAACGTCAGACGCGCAAAACGCCTCGTCTGACAGGCCTGCTTCACCTTGCCGCTCAATTTCTTCTCGCATCATGTTGATATGAATTGAATTTCTTCGTTTTGCCGACAGCGGGGCGCAAGCCCTTTCAAGGGTAAAGCGGGCTTCACAGGCCGTTTCAAAGCTGACGTCGTTCATGGATAACAACAGGATCGACGTGGTAATCTGCTGCGCATGCGCGGCTTCGAAACTGATCCGGTTGACAAACGCCCCGCCGGTGGCACCGCGCTGCGTGCGGATCAACGACTGGGCTGCCAGTCTTTTCAAGGCTTCGCGAACCGTCGCCCTAGAGACATCGAACTGCAACGACAGTTCCGCCTCCGATGGCAGGCGTTCATCGACGATCAGGTCACCGCTGACGATGGCATCGCGGATGCTTGCGGCGATCTGCGTTGGCAGATCAGTGGAGAGTTCGGAGCTCGATTTCATATGTCTTACAATTTGTGTTTGGAAAAACTTTAATTGTCTGACAATACTTTTTCAAGCAGCGAGTCGCACGGCGCGGGGGGGGTAGAACTTATTATGGTACCGACATTACGTTCCGCGCTCTGGCTGGGGTTTTTCAGCCTAATCCTGGTTGCCTGGATCGTCATGTATGCCATGAGCACCGGGATGGGGCTTGACCTGTTGGGGCGGCCCGACAGTTTCGGGCAGGCAATGCGCGCCATGGACCCTGCGATGGAAATGTCGATGCCGATGGCCCGCTTTGGCCCTCTGGCCGCGATGTGGGCCACGATGATGGCAGCGATGATGTTGCCCACGATGGTACCGACGTTGCGCAGCTATCAGGATTTGATGCACAGTGCGACCGGTACCCAGGCGGGCTGGCTGGGGGTCTTGCTTGGCTATTTTGCCATGTGGCTGCTGTTTGCACTGTTGATCGCCAGCGTGCAGATGGTTCTGTTACATGGTGGGGTAATCGACATGTTGGGGATCGCCAGGTCCCGTTGGGTGGCGGCGGCGCTGTTACTTGCGGTGGGGCTGTTCCAGTTCACCCGCACCAAGGAAATTTGCTATGGGGTGTGCCATTCTCCAATGATGTATTTCCTGGGCAATTGGCAACAAGGTTTTACCGGCGGGCTTCGTATGGGGCTCACACTCGGCTCGTATTGTGTCGGGTGCTGTTGGGGGATGATGGCCCTGGGCTTTGTCGGCGGCGTGATGAACCTGGCATGGATGGGGCTTGCCACGCTTTTTATGGTCTTGGAAAAGCTGCCCCAGATTGGCCATAGGATAATAAAACCAATGGGTTTTCTGCTGATCCTCGCTGCGGTCGGGGTGGCGGGGTGGCCTGTGATTTCAGGAGGATGAGATGGTAACCAATAAACGACCCGACGCAGACCGGCTGCCGATTAGCCAGCGGATAGATCAGCGTATGCCCAACCCGAAGCGACGCGAGGCCACGCCCACCGAATGGCAGATCAAGGGAGAGCTCTTTTTGAACTGCTCGTGCGAAATGTTCTGTCCTTGCGTCGTCAGTCTGGGGGCGCACCCGCCCACGGAGGGGCACTGTCATGCGTGGATGGCCATCGCGATAGACGAGGGTCATTTTGAGGGTGAAAACCTGTCGGGCCTCAATGTCGGCCTGCTGGTCGATATTCCGGGTCGCATGGGCGAAGGCAACTGGAAAGTCGCCGCCTATGTCGACGAGAACGCCAGTGGCAAAGCCTATAACGGGCTGCTCCAGATTTTTTCAGGTGCCGCGGGTGGCACAACGGGGTTGTTCACCATGTTGGTCTCCGAGATCATCGGAGCCGAACGTGCCCCGGTCAAGATCATCCGCGACGGAAACAAGCGGTCGATCCAGATTGGCCGCAAGATCGCCGGCGAGATCGAGATGATCGCCGGTAAATCACCGGATCACCCCGTGATGATCTCGAACTCCAAATACTGGATGGGCCCCGATATCATCGCGGCGCGGGGCCTTAAATCCAAGGTGCGCGATTACGGACGGGTCTGGGACTTCGGTGGCAAGTCGGCCGAAATCTGTCCGATCAACTGGCAAGGGCCTGCTGCATGATCAGCAGCGGTTATGTCCGGACCATGGCGCGGTACAACAGTTGGCAGAATGACCAGCTGATATCGTTGCTGCTCGACATGCCGGCTGACGAGCTGACGAAGGATCGGGGCGCATTTTTCGGTTCCATTCTTGGAACCGCGAACCATCTGCTGTGCGGTGATATGCTGTGGTTGTCGCGGCTTGATCCGTCAATGGCCCCCCCTTTTGCAGCGCCTGATCAATGGCCCCGGCTGCACGACGATGCGCGTGGCTGGGCAACAGATCGCCACCGGGTCGATGGCAAGCTGCACCGGTGGGCCGACAAGCAACGCGAGATTGATTTGGTCGGTGATGTGATGTGTAAGCCAGTGACGCGCGGCACAGCCTTCAGCATATCGCGCGCAATGGTGGTGGTTCAGATGTTCACCCATCAAACCCATCATCGCGGCCAAATTCATGCCATGCTTACCGCAGCCGGTCAGACCGCACCGATCAGTGATATCATCCATATGCCGGAGATCGTTTAACATGGCACTCATTTCCCCTTCGCGCCGCGTGCGGCGCACGATGTTTTCGGACGGTGTCGAAGCAGCGGGCGTCAAGGCGTACACTGTTTACAACCGGATGCTGTTGCCGACGGTGTTTGAAAGCGTGCAGGAAGATTACCATCACCTGAAGGAAGCTGTGCAGGTGTGGGATGTTGCGTGCGAACGACAGGTCGAACTGCGGGGCCCCGATGCCGCGCGGCTGATGCAGATGTTGACGCCGCGGGATCTGCGGGGGATGTTGCCGGGCCGATGCTTTTACGTGCCCATCGTCGATGAGACCGGCGGGATGCTGAACGACCCTGTTGCTGTAAAACTTGCCGAAGATCGCTGGTGGATTTCGATTGCCGACAGTGACCTGATGCTGTGGGTCAAGGGGATCGCGAACGGTTACCGGCTCGATGTGCTGATTGACGAACCCGATGTCAGCCCGCTTGCGGTCCAGGGGCCAAAGGCAGATGCGCTGATGGCGCGGGTGTTTGGCGACGCGGTGCGTGATATCCGGTTCTTTCGCTTTGGGATGTTTGACTTTCAAGGGCGGTCCCTTGCCGTCGCACGCTCCGGGTATTCAAAGCAGGGCGGGTTCGAGATCTATGTCGACGATACGCGCATCGGGATGCCCCTGTGGAACGCGTTGTTCGAGGCCGGAAGAGATCTGGACGTTCGGGCCGGATGCCCCAACCTGATCGAACGGATCGAAGGCGGTTTGCTGAGCTATGGAAACGACATGACCGACGACAACACGCCGCACGAATGCGGATTGGGACGGTTTTGCGATACGCAGACCGCCATCGGTTGTATTGGGCGTGACGCGCTTTTGCGGGTGGCCAAGGAAGGCCCGACCAAGCAGGTGCGTGCGCTTGCGCTGGAAGGTGGTCCGGTCCCGCCCTGTGACCGGGCCTGGGACATCGAGGCGAACGGCAAGCGGATCGGACAGGTGACCTCGGCGGCGTATTCGCCTGATTTCAAGACCAACGTCGCCATTGGTATGGTTCGGATGACACATTGGGACAGCGGCACACAGGTACAGGTTCGCACCACCGACGGGGTGCGGGATGCTGTGGTGCGAGAGGGTTTTTGGCTTTAGCGTGGGCCGAGAGAGATGGGACCGAGGGGCCAGCCCCTCGGGCTCCCCGGAGTTTTTTGGCAAAATGAAAAGGGACGGCCTCAGGTGCGTTCCGGATTGGAGAGACGATGTTTGATGCACTGATTGTGGATAAAGACGAGGAAACCGGCAAAACCAGCGCTGCGGTGAGACAGATTGGTCTGGATGATCTGCCCGACGGCGAAGTGACCGTGGCTGTTGAATATTCAACGGTGAACTATAAAGACGGGCTGTGCATCGGACCCGGCGGCGGTCTGGTGAGGAAATATCCGCACGTTCCGGGAATTGATTTTTCCGGCACGGTAGAGGCTTCGTCGGATGACCGATACGCCCCGGGAGACAAGGTGGTGTTGACCGGTTGGCGGGTCGGCGAAGCGCATTGGGGTGGATATGCGCAAAAGGCGCGGGTCAAGGCTGATTGGCTGGTGCCTTTGCCCGAGGGACTGGACAGCCGTCAGGCAATGGCGGTGGGGACTGCCGGGTTGACCGCGATGCTTTCGGTGATGGCTTTGGAGGACCATGGTCTGGCGGTTGGTCAAGGGCCGGTTCTGGTCACCGGGGCCGCTGGGGGTGTCGGATCGGTCGCGGTGGCTATATTGGCGTCGCTTGGGCATGAGGTCGCAGGCGTGACGGGGCGGCCTGAAACCGCCGATTACCTGGCGGGGCTCGGGGTGAGCCAGATTGTGCCCCGCGCAGACATCAACGAGACGGTCAAGCGCCCCTTGGAGGGGGAGACCTGGGCCGGATGCATTGACGCTGTCGGGGGCGCGATGCTCGCCCGTGTGCTGGGGCAGATGAAATACGGGGCTTCGGTGGCCGCCGTGGGCTTGGCCGGAGGGGCGCAGTTGCCCGCGACCGTTATCCCGTTCCTGCTGCGCGGCGTAAACCTGTTGGGGATCGATTCAGTGATGCAGCCTTATGACAACCGTGTTCGCGCATGGGGGCGCATCGCCCGTGATCTGCCCATGTCCAAGCTTGAGGACATGGTCGTACCGGCCACGCTGAAAGATTTGCCGACCCTTGGCAAAGACATCCTGCAAGGTCAGGTCCGGGGGCGGGTTGTCGTAGACGTCAACGGCTGAGCAGGGCGGCGAATACGGTTGAGGCAGCCCGGTCGCGCCGCGGCTGCCTTGATTTGGCCAGCAGGTCCTGGACGAAATGGTGCCGGCGAAAGCTGCGGAAGGTGATCCGGAGGAACGATGAGGGGCAGGCGCCGATGTGCGGTATTTTTGTCTTGAAAATAACCTTGGCGTGCTAACTTCAGACATATCCCTGATGAGAAGCTAGGTGTGTCTGGAAAATCCCCCGTAATTGTATGGTTTCGCCGTGACCTGAGGTTGACCGACCATCCCGCGTTAGACATGGCAGCCCAGTCGGGCAGACCCGTCATACCGCTTTTCATTCGTGATGATCAGATCGACGATCTTGGGGCCGCCCCTAAATGGCGGTTGGGGTTGGGCATCGAAACCCTTGCCGATCGTTTGGCGGCAATCTCCAGTCGTTTGATTTTGCGCCAGGGCAAAGCGCTTGATGTGATACGCGCGGTGGTGGCGCAGACCGGCGCGGCGGCGGTGTATTGGACGCGGCTGTATGACCCAAACAGTATCCAACGTGACGCGCGGATCAAGAACGCCCTGATAGAGGAGGGTGTCGATGCGCGGTCTTTCGGCGGCCATCTGATGTTTGAACCGTGGACGGTAGAGACCAAGGCGGGCGGATATTACAAGGTCTATACCCCATTTTGGAACGCTGTGAAGAACAGGGGTGTCGGTGCCCCAGTCGGGGGGCCTGCGGCGTTGACCCAGCCTGCCACGTGGCCCGACAGCGACGACATTGCGCAATGGAAGATGGGGGCGGCCATGCAGCGTGGCGCAAGGATCGTGCGGCCCTTTGTCCAGTTGGGCGAAGACGCGGCCCAAGCGCGATTAGAGAAATTTATCGCTCATGGTATCGCGGAATATCGTAGAAACAGAGACCTGCCGGGGGTGGATGGCACGTCAAACCTGTCTGAAAACCTCGCCTTGGGAGAGATCAGCCCGCGTCAGTGCTGGCATGCTGGTCAACGCGCCTTGAACGAGGGCAAATCAGGTGCCGAGACCTTTCTGAAGGAGTTGGTATGGCGCGAATTTGCGTATCATCTGATGTACCACACGCCGCGTATCCTGACCGAAAACTGGCGCGAGGAATGGAAAAGCTTTCCCTGGAACCAGGATGAGCGCCGCGCAGAGGTCCAGGCCTGGAAGCAGGGCCGCACGGGCGAGCGATTTGTCGATGCAGCGATGCGAGAACTTTATGTCACGGGTCGCATGCACAACCGCGCTCGCATGATCGTGGCGAGCTATCTCACCAAACACCTTATGTGTCACTGGCGGATCGGGCAAAAATGGTTCCAGGAGTGCCTGATCGACTGGGACCCCGCCAGCAACGCCCTTGGATGGCAGTGGTCAGCGGGGTCGGGGCCGGACGCTACCCCGTATTTCAGGGTCTTCAACCCGGAAACGCAGCTGGCCAAGTTCGACAGTGACGGCGCGTATGTACGCCGCTGGATCGCCGAGGAATACTCGGAACCGCATACTGATGCGTTGGCATTTTTCCAAGCGATTCCAGAGAGATGGAACATGAAGCCGTCGGACCCGTACCCCGACAAGATTATTGCCCTGGATGACGGCCGCACCCGGGCACTGGAAATCTACAAAAGCCGAAACTTTTAACATTTGTTAACGTGGCTTCCCCACATGTTGTTTACACTCGCGCAGACCACTTTGCGCACAGGAGATCGAATGATTTTGACCAGTACCGAGGGCCAGAGCGGTCTTCCCAGATATTTTGCGCGGGTATTTGCCATGGCACAGGGCATGCGCAAGGGGCAGATTGATTTCGTACTGCCTGACGGGCGCGTGTTCAGAGCGACTGGCGCGCAGCCCGCAGCGCGGGCCGAAATCTACATTCACAACAACGACTTGTTCGCGCGGTTGATCCGCGATGGCGATCTGGGCTTTAGCGACGCATATCTTGATGAGTGGTGGAGCACGCCGGATCTTCAGGCGTTTATGGATGTGGCCCACGCCAATGAAGATATATACGATTCATTTCCGGGGATGGGGCTGGTTCGAAAATATGAATCCCTGCGCTTCTGGCTGCAACGCAACAGCAAGAAGCAAGCGCGCAGAAACATCAGCTATCACTATGATCTGGGGAACGATTTTTACAAGCTGTGGCTGGATGATACGATGACGTATTCAAGCGCGCTGTTCACAGACCAGGGACGCCAATCGCTTGAAGCGGCACAGGTCGCGAAATATGCGTCCATGGTCGATCAGATGGGTGTTAGTCGCGGTGACCATGTTCTTGAAGTCGGGTGTGGCTGGGGTGGGTTCGCCGAGTATGCGGCAAAGGAACGCGGATTAAAGGTGACCTGTCTGACAATCAGCGAAGAGCAGTTTAAATATGCAACACAACGTATTGAAAAAGCAGGTATATCTGATCTAGTTGACTTTAAGCTTCAAGATTATCGCGATGAACGTGGTGTGTATGATGGAATTGCAAGTATCGAGATGTTCGAGGCTGTCGGCGAACAGTATTGGCCCTCTTATTTCAATATGTTGAGAGACAGACTTAAACCAGGCAAGCTTGCGACTTTACAGATTATTACCGTGCCCGACCGGCGCTGGAAGATATACAAGCGAGGTGTTGATTTCATTCAAAAATACATATTTCCGGGCGGCATGTTGCCTAGTCCGAGCATGCTAAAGTTTCAGATTGAGAAATCAGGGTTAGCGGTTGAAAAGTCTATAGAATTCGGAAAAAGCTATGACGTGACGCTTCGCCAGTGGCATAAGGCGTTCAATGATCGGTGGGACGACATCGCGGCAATGGGTTTTGATGAGCGTTTCAAGAGAATGTGGAATTTCTATTTGACCTCATGTGCGTCAACCTTTGACAGCGGCAATTGCGATGTGACACAAATTACGGTGAAGCGTCCCCTTTAACGGGCGCTGCACTCAGTTCAAGGAACCCTAGATGCCAACTGCTGCCCGCTTGACCGCTGCGATATGCCTTGCGGTGCTGGCCGGCGTGTTATCGGTAATGATCATGCCGCTGATGCCTGAACACACACAGTTCGGCTATTTTATCCCGATCAATATGGCGCTTGGTCTTTTGGCGGGCTGGACGGTGATGGGCCCTCGCGCAAGCTTGGGGGTCACTGCGGGCATCAACAATGGTCTGACGGGCGTATTTGTCCTTATATTATGGGGGCTTGCGACACATAGTGTACGTGAGATGTTAAAAAAGGCCATGCTTCGCCACTATGCCGGATTGGGCGAAGGATTAATCGCATCGATCAGTATCGGTGCCGAATATTTTATGGTCATTGCGACCCTACCTATAGCTGTGACGGCGATTGTCGGCGGTGCCTTGAGCGGCTTGATCACCAACCTTGTTAACAGAAGATTTCCTTAGAATATGGCTGCGCTATTTTTCTATGGGACGCTACGGCATATCCCATTGCTCGAGATCGTACTGGGGCACCGCTTTGGTGATTTACATGTTACCGATGACCGCCTGGGCGACCACGCGGTGTTGGCCGTCGCCGAAGGGCCGTTTCCCTGTATAGAGGCTGCGGCAGGCCAAATTGCGACCGGCGTGCGGGTCGAAGGGTTAACGGGGCGAGACATCGAGCGACTGAATTTCTACGAAGGTAGCTTTGCCTATGACCTGCGCGAGATGGAACTGGTCAGCGGGCAGATGGCATTGGTGTACTTTGCGCACGCCGACCGTTGGTCCACGGTCGGGCCTTGGTCGCTGGAACAATGGCAGGCAGAGTGGGGCGATCTAAGCTGCTTTGCTGCGATCGAAGTAATGGACTACTTCGGTAAGTATTCGGTGGATCAGGTCGCACGGATGTTCCCGATGATCCGCACCCGAGCAGCGGCGATGGTCAACGCACAACACTCACGTCACGGGGGTGGGACCCTGCATGGTCGCGTCGATGTTGATCGGATTGACCGAGTTTACACCAATTATTTCGCGCTCAACGAATATCATCTCAGCCATGAACGTTTTGACGGTACCATGTCGAATATGCTGGAACGGGCGGTATTCGTCGCGTCGGATGCAGCGCTGGTTTTGCCTTACGACCCGCAGCGTGATCGCGTATTGCTTGTTGAACAGCTACGCATGGGGCCGGTGGCGCGCGGTGACCGATCCGTGTGGCAGATGGAGCCGATCGCGGGCCGTGTCGACCCTGGCGAAACGCCCGCCGCGGCGGCGCACCGCGAAGCCGCGGAGGAGGCGGGGATTTCGCTGCAATCCCTGGAGCCAGTGGCCGAGGTCTACGCCTCGCCCG
>Ga0209634_1003042_pt1 | contig 11485 bp, 11 predicted proteins | sample LinPmetageLP40_FD_184043 | JGI IMG/M metagenome (GOLD analysis project Ga0209634, IMG submission 184043) | Marine viral communities from the Pacific Ocean - LP-40 (SPAdes) (version 2) | ecosystem: Environmental > Aquatic > Marine > Oceanic | place: Pacific Ocean | collected 2010-08-26 | reverse complement strand
ATAAATGTTTTCATATTTTCAATAGTAAAAATTTAGTTGAAAATATGAAAACATTTATAGATAAAGTATATGAATTAGATGTAAGATGTCATAAACCATATTTACCAAAAAAAATAGAAATATTAGAAAAATATAAAAAAGAAGTTAATTTTTTTATAATTTTAATAGATAATCCAAAATATGATAAACAATTTGTATCAAGTACGGCTGTTAAATTAAAGGAAAAAATAAGAAATAAATATAAACACACAATAGAAAATTACTATAAGGATATAATTATTCATATTTCAGATAATTCAATTGAAGCAAATAATATTTATAAATTAATGTTATAATTTATCAAATAAAATTATGTGGTCTAATATAATGAAGATTGCAATAGTTGCTTCTTTTAGCATTCATTTAGAATGTATAGGATTTTTATTAGAGATATATAATAATAATAATAATAATATAGATATTTATCTTTGTAAAAATTCAGATCCATATAATTATATTAAATATTATTTAACAAGATTCAATTTTAATATTATTTATAGAAAAAAGGATAAATTTAATAAAGATATAATTAATAATTACGATAAAATATTCAAGTTATCATCAAATGATAAATGTTTAGATAATAAAAAAATAATATCTATATTACACTTAAAACGCTTGTTAAAAAACTGTAAATCAAAAAATTTTATAAGTCTTACACCATTTATACAAGGAACCAGTATATATATCATATTTCCTATTTTTTCTCCTAAAGTAACTTGTTCTAAAAATAGTAATATTGTTATTATGATAGGTAATTATACAATTGATAGTTTTGATACTGATACAATAAATTTTATTAAATCTAATATTAATTATCATTTTATTTTTATAATTTCGGGAAGTACACATTATCCTAATTTAAAAAATCTTGATAATGTTTCATTTTTTTCAAAAGTTGAAACAATTAGAATGTATGAATTAATTAATAATTCAAAATTTATATTATCTAAAAAAAAAATTAATTATGATAGATTTTCTGGACAACTAGCATTAGCAATCTCGTTTGAAAAACCTTTAATACTTGATATAAAAACAAAAAATACTTACGAGTTGCCTGGTATTCCATTTGATAGAAAATATTCTGAAGTTGGAAAATTAGATGATATTACAGATGAAGAATATAATGTTCTTAAAAAAGAAATTAAAATTTTTAAAAATAATACAATACAAACAAATAAACAAATTTTATCTACTATTAGCTAAAAATATAAGTAATTTTTAATAAAAATTGATTTAAATAGATTTAACTATTAAGTAATATTAAATGTCAAAAATACTTGTTATTGTAGAATCACCTGGTAAAATTAAAAAAATTCAAAAGATCTTAGGTAATGGTTATATTGTAAAGGCATCTTTTGGTCATTGTAGAGATTTAGATTCAAAACAATTATCTATTGATGTTAATAATAATTTTAATCCAAATTATATTATTATATCATCTAAAAAAAAAATAGTAAAAGAATTAAGAGAAGCTCATAAAGAATGTAATGAAGTTATACTTGCTATGGATGAAGATAGAGAAGGTGAAATGATAGCTTCAAGTTTAAGAGATATATTAAAACTTAAAAATCCAAAAAGAATTGTTTTTCATGAAATTACACAAAATGCTATTGATAATTCTATTAAAAATCCAACAGTTATAAATGAAGATATGGTTTATGCTCAACAAACAAGAAGATTATTGGATAGACTTGTTGGTTACAAATTAAGTCCATTGTTATGGAAAGAATTAAAAGGCGAATTATCTGCAGGAAGAGTTCAGTCTGTTGTTGTAAAAATTATTATTGATAAAGAAAATGAAATTAATGATTCCATATCCACACCATATTTTAAAACAACTGCTGTTTTTAATTTTAATGATGATTTAAACTCTGTATTAATGGTTAAAAATAATATTTATAAATTTGATTCTGAAGATAAAATACAATCATTTTTTAAAGATTTGAAAAAAACAAATACAAATAGAGTAACAGAAATTTCTAATAAAGAAACAACAAAGAAACCTCCGTTACCATTTATAACATCCAGTTTACAACAAGATGCCTCAACCAAATATGGATATTCTTCCAAATTTACAATGAGTATAGCCCAAAAATTGTATGAAGCTGGATATATTACTTATATGAGAACAGATAGTACTATTTTGTCTAAAGAATGCCTAAAACAATGCAAAGATTATATTGTAAAAACATATGGGGAAAAATATTCATTATCTAGAAACATAAGTAAGAAAGTAAAGGGTGGACAAGAAGCACACGAAGCTATCAGGCCAACTGATATTCAAAGAACGGTTGACAAAATTAAATTAGGCGATGAATGTAAAAGGTTATACAAATTAATTTGGAATAGAACAGTTGCTAGTCAAATGTCTAATGCTAAAATAAATATTCAAACTATTTTTATTGATGTATTAGCAAATAACAAATCTATTTTACCATTGAATAGTTCTTTCGTATCAACATTTGAAAAAATATTATTTGATGGATTTCTTGTATTATATAATAATCATGATTCTGAAAACAAAAAAGGAACTTTTGATATTTCAAAAAACACAGATGTAGAATTTAAATCATTAAAAATAACCGAAGAGTATACGAAACCACCATTAAGATTTAATGAAGCAGGATTAATTAAACATTTAGAAAAAAATGGAATAGGTAGACCGTCTACTTATGCTAGTATTATGACAAAGATAATTGATAAAAATTATGTATCTATACAAAATATTGATGGTAAAGAAAAAGATTCAAAAATATTTAGTATAAATCAAAAATATAAATTAAAAGAGAATACTAAAAAGATTAAAATAGGAAGTGAAAATAAAAAAATAGTTCCTACCCAGATAGGAATTAAGGTAAATAATTTTTTAGTTGAAAATTTTATGTCTATTATGGATGTTGATTTTACAGTTAATCTTGAAAAAGAATTAGATAAAGTAGCTAATGGAAAAGCAACATGGTATAATATTTTAGGATTGTATTATGATAAATTTAAACCAATGGTTGAAGAATTAAATGAAAAAAATAGAAATATTACAGATCTAAATAAAACAGACGAGGTATTTTCTAAACATCCTACGTTAGGATGTGACATTTATATGGGTGAAGGAAAATACGGGCCTTATCTAAAATATATGGAAGAGGACAAATGGAAATTTACCTCAATCAAAGATTTTAATCGAGATGAATTAACGGAAGAAAAAATCAAGGAACTATTTGAATATCCTAAATATATTGGGAAAATAAATAACAGTAATGTAACTCTAAATAAAGGTCAATATGGTTTATACTTTAAAATAGGAAATAAAAAATGTAGTATTAAAAATGAAGATAGAGAACTTAATATCGAATATGCTAAAGAATTATACAATACTGATGATCCTTATGCTTTGAAAACTTTTAAATTTGATAAAAAAACTGTATATCTTAAAAAAGGACCATATGGATACTTTTTAAAGGTAGTTTTCAAATCAAAAAAAACTAAAAATATTTCATTACCAAATAATATAGATGTAGATACATTTAATATAAGTAATTTTATATCATCTTAATTTAATTTATATGTAACATTATATTTTTCACAAATAAAATTAATATAATTTTTCATAAATCTTATTAAATTTTTTTTGTAATACCCATTTCCAATAAATTCAGAATGATAATTATCTCCTTCTACTGCTATTCCATATAATTCTATTTTTTTAATTTTTGTTTGTTCACAAATAAAATCAACTGCTGTATTACCTGATGAAGATACACTAAATAAATCAATTAACTCTTCGTTTTTTTGTTTTGTGGTTTTTAAATTATAAATAATTAAGTTACCAAAAAATTTATCTTGTAAATATTTTAATATTATAGAATAATATTCTTTTTCTCTGCCTGTTTTTTCTTTATGAAGATATTCTGGAATTAATAAATATTTTAATTTATTATAAACACAATCATGTATTTTATAAATATTATGTAAATCGTTGATAGCTATCATATCAATATCTGGAGATAAATTTGATGATTGATTAATACAAATTCTAAATTCATTTTTTTCTTTTTCTAAAATTTTAAATGTAGGACCTTTTCCAAATATTGTAGCAAAATTATTTTTATTAATGTCTTCTAAAATTATATTTATATCTTTTTTTTTTATAATTTTCATATATTTATTAATTATTATATATTTAAATTAGGAGGATTGTGATTATTAACTATATTATAAATATTTATATTATTATCAGTATCAAACCCAATTTCAGATAAATTTACAATATCTTCAATATATTTTAAATTTAATTTCCGAAGTAATTTTTTATAATTTTTAACATTAAAAAAATTATTATTTATTAAAGATTCTATTGAAATTATTTCATAATCAACTTTATTAAATCCATCTCTAAAAAAATTTTTGGTATTTTTATCTAATTCTAACATTTTTAAATTATGATTATAATATTCGTGTTTATTTCTTGATGTTTTATGATTTATTTCTCTCCAACTAAAATCTTTTCTTTTAATATTAATTTTTTTTTTTGAACATCTTGTCATCAAAGAATCATCTTCGCACCCCCACCCCCAAAAATTATTACCAAATCCATTTATTTTTACATAATCATCTTTTAAAAAAATCCAACATCCTCCACCAAATCCTCTATAATTATTTTCCTTCATTTGTTTTTTTGTTGCTTTAAAATAACTATTATTTTTAATTAAATTTCCTGTAATTGAATATTTATAACAATTTTCATCCAAACAAAAATAATCTACATCATGAATAATTATATAATCTACTTTATTAAATAAAATATCTACACCTATATTCAACATAAGACCTCTATTAAATGGTTTACTATCATCTTGATTTACAATAGCAATTTCATATTCTATATCTAATTTATCCAATCTAGATTTTATTATTGGTAATGAAATTTTAAGATTGTTTAATCTATTTCTATAGGGTATAACAAAACCACATTTCATTTATTTTAAAGACATTAAAATATTTTTTTTTAAACCTAAAATTTAATTAAAAAATTATTTACTATACTTATAATGCCAATTAATAAGCCCAGAAAAATGCTATTTATACATATTCCAAAAACTTCAGGTACTTATATTACCGAAAAATTCAGATTAATGCATGGAGATCTTAGATCTGGTGAAGATTGTTTATTAGGAAGAACAAAACAACACTATCCACTATCTTTAATAAAACAAATTTTAGATAATAGAAATATAGATTTTTATAATTATCATATATTTACTGTATTAAGAAATCCATATGATAGATTTGCTAGTGCTTTTTATCAACACCGAGGTAATAAAGAATTTAAAAGAATGCTTGGAAAAAGATCAATAGAAGATTTTGCCCAACATTTAATTGAAAAAGTAAATGATGATGGTTATGATATTTTTTGGGACGGTCCTTATCATCAATTTCAACCTATGAATATGTTTATTGATGAGAAAGATATTAATATTAAATATTACAATTTTGGATCTGAAAAATATTATAATTTTATAGAAACTTACTGTAAAAAATTCGATTTACCATATAATAAAGATGAAATTATTGTAAATTCATATGAAATATCTGAAGAATTGAAAAATAAAATTAATTTTTTATATAAAGAAGATTTAAAACTATATAATAATGTACAAAATTGTGATACTAGTAATAGCCTCAAGAAAGAATGCAGTAGTTAGAACAGATAAAACTACTATAAAAACCGCAGAACCAAAAACAATATATAATCAATTTATTTTAAAATATTGGAAAAAATTTTCTGAATATTTAAAACAAAATCATAAAAATGTTAAACTATATTACATATTTGGATCAATTCCTATAGATGATTTAAATTTACCAACAGAAGATGTTTTAATGTTTGATATGAAAGAAAGTTATGATAATATTTTGAACAAAACAATAGAATCATTTAAATATATTAACAATAATTTAGATTATGAATATGTAATTCGAACAAATTTAAGTACATTTATACATATTGATAATTTATTAAAAGTTATAAAAATACTTGATAATTTAAATAAACCTAAAATTTATGCAGGACCATTAATAATTAATCATGAAACAAAACATAAATTTATTTCTGGTATGAGTATGATATTTTCAAGATTAGCAATTAAAGAAAATATTTTAGAAAATTATAAAACTTTAGATTTACATCCGTATTCTGATGATTGTGAATTAGGTAAATTATTTAAAAAAGATATTTATGATTTAACAAATTATTTTGAAAAATTAGTATATTTAACTGATTATGATTTTGAAAAAAAACAGTATAATTATAATAAAAATGATATTATAGAAATAATTGAAAATCATTCAAAATATGTTTTAAGAACCAAAAATTTTGATAGACAATTTGATGTAGATTTATTAGAATATTTAACTGATCATTATTATAAATTGTAATTTAAAAAAATATTTTATTAATTATATATGTTAGAGGAAAATATAATTAATAAAAATAACATTTCTGAAGTATTAAAAGAAATTAATAAAAGTAATGTTTGTACTGTTTTTGGTAAAGGACCAAGTTTTTTTAATTTACCAAAAAAAGAAAATGAATTTAGAATAGCTATAAATCAAGCAGCAAATATTCTCGAAGATGTAGATATGATAGCAATGAATGATTTACATAATTATTATTATATAAATGACGATGTTTATAAAAATTTAAAATATTTACTTATTCCAAATAATATTCATGTTCAAATAAAAGATACTTGGGGTGTAAAGAAAAAAAAATTTACTATTTTATTTGATCATTTAAAAGATAAATTTAGTGGAAAACTTATTATTTTTAATTTAAATACTTCAACTCCAGACGACGACTATATTTACCTAAATAGTGCTTGTTCAAGTGGTAATAATGCGGTTGATTTTGTAGCACAACATACAAATATAAAAAATTTACAAACATATGGTATAGGAGTATTTGACGAAACAATTAAATATCATGAGAAATTTACTGGTAGAGGTGCTCATTCATATCATCCAAATAGAATTCAAGATATTAAAAATAATATTAAAGATATTTGTGATAAATTTAATGTAAAGTATTCGATTAGTTAGTTTTATCTATTATAATATTGATTACTTATAGATTTATACCTTTGGAAGTTTCAAATGAACATTATTTTATTTTTTTGAACATTTAAAACTATGACTTTTTAATAATTTTGACCATTTCCGTGTCCATCATCATAATAAAAACAGGCATCATTAACATAAATGCTATCTGTATATTTAAAAACTCTTAGCCAATATTCGTAATCATCACCTTTTATCATAATTTTAAATTTACCAACTTTATTAATTATTTCTCTATCTATTATGACACTGCTACATATTATACAGTTATGAATTTTTAAGAAATCTAGTGTCCATATTTCTGGAAATCCATTTTCTAGTAAATTACTTTTTTTTTTTCTAAAGATATTTTGTAAAGTTATATAATGATTCTCTGCATTATATTTTACATATTTTCTTTTTTTTTTATATACACCTTTTCCAATTAATCCATCTGTAGAAGACATTTTACATCCTGATCTTTTCATTGCATTTATTTGTAGTTCTAATTTATTGGGTAACCATATATCATCATCGTCACAAAATGCGATATATTTACCTGTAGCTTTTTCTATACCAAAATTACGCTGGTATCCGCCTGGGCAGGCAAAACCATGAACTTCTTTACTATTTTTTTCTAAATGTATTATTTTAATATTATTACTGATCCAATTATAATCATAATATTCTTTTTCTGTAGATTTATCATTTACTACAATAATTTCAATATTGAGATAAGTTTGGTTCTTTACAGCTTTTATTGTATTTAATAAATATTTAAATCTATTATATGTTGGAATAATTACACTTACTTTATCCATTTAAACTATATAGTGTTATATAAAGAAAATATACGAATAATACCAATATTTTAAAAACTCTTTTAAATTTTGTTAAAAACTATATATTTTATAATTTTAACAAATAATAATTCCATTTAATTTAATTATTATATAATATTCCATTATCCGCTACATTATCTTGTAAATATTTAATATCAAAATCCCCGTTTTTATTAGTTTTAATTATCATATTATTCATATTATCATTAAATTTATTCTGTCTTAATTCATTATTATATATAATTACTGTATTTTTACTTTTATAATGAGGTACTAAATCACTAAAACTACCTTGACCAATTGTTGAAACAAATATATCTGAATTTATAATATCAACAAAATATTCATATAAGCCTTCAAATATTACTTCTATTTCTGTATTATTATCTTTTAAATTAATTAAATCAATAACATCTTCTCCGTTATAATTTTTCCATTTTTCACTGAATATATATATATGTTTTTTAAATTCTAAATTTTTTAAATTTTTTATAATATTTTCATAATATTTTACAGACTTATGTTTTGGTCTATTATATACATCCCCTTTGCGTATATGAATACATATATTTGTTATATTATTTTTATTTTTAATTAATTGGATCTGATTATTATTTGGAGAAGACAATAATTGTGTCCTTAAATACGACGTTAGTTTATTATATATTCCTTTTTCTATTAAATTAGATAGTTCCCAATTATATACATCGCTTAATTGTATCCTTGTTGCTTTAGATAACTGAACTATAATAGATTTTTTAATATTTTCTCTTTGTATATCTTCAATTCTTTTAGTAATTTCTTTAAATTTATCATATTCCATTCCATGCCAATTACTTAAAGAATATTTAATAATGATAGGATTTTCAGGTCTATTTACAAATATATTAGATGAGTATAAATTAAACATATTAAGATGATTATTACAATTATTTTCAGGAAATTTCCAATATTTATTTATAATTATTTTATAACTACATATAAAATAAAAGCAAAATGCGGTTAAATAATCTTTTAATTTATGACCAGTTCTTCCACCAGAATCTTGAATAATTTCAGGTAAAATTATTTTTCAAAATAATGTTTTATAATATTATGTATTTCATCGTCTATTTTAGATCTTCTTAAATAGCTTTTACTAATCTCTTCTTTTAATATTGTTGATGAAAATACATAATTTATAAATAACGGTTTTGAATAAATATATGTTTTTAGATTATTATATATTATACCATTATCAGCAACATAATTTTTTAATTTTATCGATAAATCTATTTGATTATTTTTGTAAAATAAATTAAAAAGTTTTTTCATACCTTTATTACTTATATAATAACACAGTGTTCCGTGAGATTTTTTATGCCATTTTATATATTTTAAATTACTTTTAATATTTTCTTTTAATATTTTTGGATTTCCTGGAAATAACTGTATACATTCTGTTTTATTAGGTGCATTATTAATTATATCATTTATTGATTCTGTCCATAATTTTGAATATATATCAACAATATCGTCTTCAAATATTATAGCACCCTTATCACCATTGTTAAGTGCGGTAAATATAGTTTTTAAATGAGATAGCGAACAACACAATTCATATACACTTTGTGAACATTTTTTTGGTAATATTATATTACTATAAGAATCTATTTTATCACCATCGTATGCTTCAATTCTTGTAATATCTTTGTGATTTTTTAACATTATTTCATTTCTATCTTTTGATCTATCCATATTTATATAATATTTTTTAATCATATTATATTATATTATGTTATATTTTACACTCGTGAAACTTTAAAATGGAATAAAATATATAATTTAATTATTTTTCTCTTAATAATATATTTTTAATATTATTATTATAATATTTTTTAAATAAATTCCAAAAGTCTATATCAGCTTGTTTTGTAGAATCAATATTAGTAATACAAATAAATGAAGGTATATTTTTTTTAAATTTATTTAATAGTTTTTTTTTATAAAAATTTTTAGTATCAGTCATAGAAATATATACAATTTCTTTTTCGCTTAAATCTAAATAATTACATTTTGGTTTATTTAATATTGTCGTATTACCTAATTGATAAATAAGATTTATAATCCATATATTATTATCACTACGAAATCTGCTCCTTGATGTATTTTCTAATTCTTTAGAGAATAGTTTCCATACTTCATTTAAATATGATTTTCTTAAAGAAAAAACTTGATGTTGTGGTGCAGTATTTTTTAAATTAATTTTGTATTTATTATTAATAATATTATTTGATATGCGACTATATTTATTTTGATGAGTTCTATTATAAAAATTTATTTGTCCATTATTAGTAAAAAAAATATCTTTATTTAATGGTTTTCCAATAAATACATCATCGTTAAAGTATAAAAAATGCTCTGTTAAATTAGGAATATTATGAAGTTGTGTTTCTATTGACATAGAATTAAATACGGGTAAATGTTCTTTATGATCATTTTTGTAAATTTCATCATGATAAATAATTTTTACTTTGGAAAATTCATTAATATATGTAGGTTTTTGAGGTCTCATCAGAACTAAATATATATTATTAATCCACGGTAAATATGTTGTTATACCTTTTAAGCAATAATATAGCTCTCCAATATTAGCAAACCTAATTTTAAAAGAATTTTCAACATAATAATTGTTATTATTAAACTTATTATATTCTGTTATCCATCTAGTATCTGTACTATCAACCCATGTAATTACTGCATCTACATCAAAATTTGTAAATTTTTCTATTTTTCTTTCATTCATATCATTTAACATATATATTGTAATATAAAAATTTAATATTACATATTATTATATTAACTTTATTCCTATATTTTTAAAAACTCTTAAAAATTTTGTTAAAAACTATATATTTTATTATTTTAACAAATTATTATTCCATTTAATTTATTTATATTATTTTTACAAATAATGATTTTACCTGTTAGATAATATTTATTTTTCTCTTATAAATATTACCAAACACCTTAAATTACATATTCTATTGATATACCCCTTCTTTTACAATATTATTATCTCTATAAATAAAATAAAATAAAAATACATTACAAAATTATATACCAAATTAATTATTTTTATACATTTTTATATTATTTTACCAAATTATTATTTCCATACTTTTTATACATTTTTATACATTTTTATATTATTTTACCAAATTATTATTTCCATACTTTTTATACATTTTTATACATTTTTATACATTTTTATATTATTTTACCAAATTATTATTTCGCGAAAATACAAAAAAATTATTTTCTCATGTTCAGTATATATTACCAAATTAGAAATTTAGGAAAATTTCTTTTAAAAACTTATTTTATTAAAAAAAGTTTACTTTATTATATATATTAATATATACTCTATAAAGTTTTTAAAAGAAATTTTCCTAAATTTCTAATTTGGTAATATATACTGAACATGAGAAAATAATTTTTTTGTATTTTCGCGAAATAATAATTTGGTA
>Ga0209634_1003041_pt1 | contig 11491 bp, 14 predicted proteins | sample LinPmetageLP40_FD_184043 | JGI IMG/M metagenome (GOLD analysis project Ga0209634, IMG submission 184043) | Marine viral communities from the Pacific Ocean - LP-40 (SPAdes) (version 2) | ecosystem: Environmental > Aquatic > Marine > Oceanic | place: Pacific Ocean | collected 2010-08-26 | reverse complement strand
GCCTGCCGATGATGATGGCAGCCCCCGGCCGTTTGAAAGACGCTCCGAAAGAAATGCGTCAGTTCGTCTATGCCAAGCCGGTCGTCGGGGATGTGTTGCTGTGGGAAAGCTGGCTGCGCCACGAAGTACCGATGAACATGGCCGAAGAGGACCGCATCTCGGTGTCGTTCAACTACGCCTGGGGTTAACCCCGTTTGGGCGGCGTTGCCTTGCGCGCCGCCTCTTGCTCTTTGATCGCGGCCTTTTCCTCTTTGGTCAGCTTATTGCCCCACTGATTGTTGGACAGACCCAGATCATCCGGCATCGGCTTGGTCTTGCCCTTCTTGATGGTGCCACCTTTGTTAAGGAACTGTTGAATGAGATCTTGGTCGGTGGTGGGCTTAGGCACTTGCTTCATGGGGGTGACCTTTGTCTGGGGGGTGGTCTTCCCATCACCTTAGACCCACTGACCTGCCTTGGCCAGTAAGCGCGACAGCCTGCTCGGTTCGTCGCGACCCGATCAAAGGGTGAGTGAAAAAGTCTTCCTCGGCGCGCCGACGTCCAGAACTCTGACTTTTGAAACGGCAATGGCAGTTTCAGAAGGAAAACGCTCGACCATTTAGTTTGATCGAAAGCCCCCGCATGTCTCAAACAACCCGCTTTGGGCATTGGACTATCTTCGCACGCTTTATTCGCACCCCATAGGTCACGCCGTTTGAGAAGGCTTGTCGTGCTATTTTTGAAAGCCACAATTTTTCATGTTCAAGATAACCCCTGAAAATTGGCGTTCATAAACTTCGACTGCTATTTCCGTCTAAAAGTAGAAAACCCCCCGCTGATCACTCAGCGGGGGGTCTTTTTCGCGGGGACGGGACAGGCAGTTCTTTGAACTATCTCGGTTCCGTGACAACTGTTCCGGCTTTGGCCGGAGCGTTGGTTACCAGTCCTCGCGGACCACTACCCGTGTTTTGATTGGCAGCTTCATCGCGGCCAGACGCAGGGCTTCGTGCGCAACGTCTTCACCGACACCGTCGATTTCGAACATCACACGGCCCGGCTTCACGCGGCATGCCCAGTAATCAACGGAACCTTTACCTTTACCCATACGGACTTCGGTAGGCTTCGATGTGACTGGCAGATCCGGGAAAATCCGAATCCAGACACGACCTTGACGCTTCATGTGACGCGTCATGGCACGACGTGCGGCTTCGATCTGACGTGCTGTAACCCGCTCGGGCTCCAACGCTTTCAGGCCAAATGTACCAAAGTTCAGGTCAGACCCGCCCTTTGCCAGACCCTTGATCTTGCCTTTGTGCTGCTTGCGGAATTTCGTACGCTTTGGTTGTAGCATCTTTCATTCCCCCTTTAACGCCGACCGCCGGCACCGCGTGGTGCTGGTCCGTCTTGCATTTCTTGTGCCTTGCGGTCACGTGCAGCCGGGTCATGTTCCATGATCTCGCCTTTGAAGATCCAGGTCTTGATCCCGATGATGCCGTAAGCAGTTGACGCTTCAACGTGCGCATAATCGATGTCGGCACGCAGAGTGTGAAGCGGCACGCGGCCTTCACGGTACCATTCGGTACGCGCGATTTCTGCACCACCCAGACGGCCAGCAACGTTTACACGGATACCAAGGGCACCCATACGCATGGCGTTCTGAACCGCACGCTTCATGGCGCGACGGAAAGAGACCCGGCGTTCCAGCTGCTGTGCGATGGATTCACCAACAAGGGCTGCGTCCAGTTCTGGCTTGCGAACTTCAACGATGTTGAGGTGCAGGTCAGACTTGGTGATCTTGGCGATTTTCTGACGCAGACCTTCGATGTCTGCACCTTTTTTACCAATGATCACACCGGGGCGTGCTGTGTGGATCGTGACACGGCACTTCTTGTGTGGGCGTTCGATGATCACACGGGCGATACCGGCCTGTGCACATTCTTTCTTGATGAAGGCACGGATGGCAAGGTCTTCGAGAAGAAGATCACCATAATCCTTCGTATCGGCGTACCAGCGGCTGTCCCAGGTGCGGTTGACCTGAAGACGCATACCGATCGGGTTAACTTTATTACCCATTATGCTTGCTCCTCAACTTGACGCACGACGATCGTGATTTCCGAAAACGGCTTGATGATCTTGCCGAAACGGCCACGCGCACGTGGACGACCACGCTTCATGATCAGGTTCTTGCCAACGTAAGCTTCGGCAACGACCAGTTCATCCACGTCAAGGTTGTGGTTGTTTTCGCCGTTCGCAATGGCGGACTGAAGGCACTTCTTCACATCCTGTGCGACCCGCTTTTTCGAGAAGGTCAGGTCCGTCAGGGCCTTTTCTACCTTCTTGCCACGGATCATTGCGGCGACGAGGTTCAGTTTCTGCGGGCTTGTGCGAAGCATGCGCAGTTTTGCACGGGCTTCGTTGTCGGCCACGCGGCGGGGATTTTTATCCTTGCTCATGGCTTATTTCCGCTTCGCTTTTTTGTCGGCTGCGTGACCATAATAGGTGCGAGTTGGCGAATATTCACCAAACTTCTGACCGATCATTTCTTCGCTGACGTTTACTGGGATATGCTTGTGACCATTGTACACACCGAACGTCAAGCCAACAAACTGTGGCAGGATCGTTGAACGGCGCGACCAGATCTTGATCACTTCGCTACGACCGCTTTCGCGGGAGGCTTCGGCCTTCTTGAGGACATAAGAGTCAACAAAAGGACCTTTCCATACTGAACGAGACATCTATTAACGCCCCTTCTTCTTGGCGTGGCGCGAGCGTAGGATAAGCTTGCTGGACGCTTTGTTCTTGTTCCGGGTTTTTGCACCCTTAGTCGGCTTGCCCCAAGGCGTAACAGGGTGGCGACCACCCGATGTACGGCCTTCACCACCACCATGTGGGTGATCGATCGGGTTCATAACAACACCACGTACCGAAGGGCGGATGCCCTTGTGACGCATGCGGCCCGCTTTACCGTAATTCTGGTTGGAGTTGTCAGGGTTCGATACGGCACCAACGGTGGCCATACATTCCTGACGCACCAGACGCAGTTCGCCCGAGGACAAACGGATCTGAGCGTATCCACCATCACGGCCTACGAACTGTGCATAGGTACCGGCGGCGCGTGCGATCTGGCCGCCCTTGCCTGGCTTCATTTCGATGTTGTGAACGATTGTACCGATAGGCATGCCCGAGAATGGCATAGCGTTACCAGGCTTGATATCGGCCTTGGCCGAAGCAATGACCTTGTCGCCGACAGCAATACGCTGCGGTGCAAGGATGTACGCCTGTTCGCCATCTTCGTACTGGATCAGTGCGATGAATGCGGTCCGGTTAGGGTCATATTCGATCCGTGCGACAACCGCGGACATGTCCAGCTTGTTGCGCTTGAAATCGACGATACGGTAAAGGCGCTTTGCCCCACCGCCTGTGCGACGCATTGTGATCCGTCCGGTGTTGTTCCGTCCGCCCGATTTGCTAAGACCCTCTGTGAGGGCCTTGACTGGGCGACCTTTCCAAAGCTCCGAACGGTCGATCAGTACCAGCCCGCGCTGGCCTGGCGTCGTCGGTTTATACGACTTGAGTGCCATGTTCTCTGTCTTCCGTTTTGCTTGGCCCCGACGTCGCTGTGATGACGCCGAGATGGTTATAGGGCCCCGAAGGTCCCAAATTATATTGATACGGGCGGATTATCGTCTGCCCCATCAGCGCGCGTCAGGCCGACATGATCGACCGTACCGCAAAACAACACAGCCCCGGACGAATCCGGGGCGATGCCGATGGGGTCGTTTAGGGGAGGATGAGGCAAGCGTCAAGGCGCTAGGCCGCATTAGTCGCTGCGCATGGCCCGTTCGTGCAATACCCCGCCGTGAATGCCCGCTATCGCGCTGTCAAAAGCTACTGTGCCGCAGTCTCACTGCACGCCTATGACGCCAGTTGCCGCACCTTGTATGCCATGCTTTCGACAGACGGGTCGGCAGCTTTTGGGATAATGCGGTAGAACGCGTTCACCATACAAAACAGAGCAAACCCCAACAGACCGATACAAAGCAAAATTACCAGGATATTCCCGAATGCCTGGTCTTTGAGCCAATCAAACGCAGTACCAAGGCCCCCGGCCCCCGACGAATTGGAGCTTAGTCCGGAATACGCGATCAGACCGCCGATGATCATCACCGCCGCGCCTTGCGCTGCCAAGCCCGCCCTCAACAGAAAGTTCCAGTGCATCGTAAAATGGTTGGCCTGAAGGTGGTCACGGTAGTTCTGCGATATTGCCTTGTAAAAATAGTATATTCCCGTCGCGACAGTGAGCAGACCAGCGATAGTCACTACCCACGAACCCAACGTGCTTTGCATGAAATCAGACAGGAGTTTCTGCCCCTGAGATCCGGAGGAAGCATATCCCAAAGCGGTGATCGCGATAACCCCAATCGCCGCGTGTACAACCCCGGTGACCACCATACCAATTCGGGCGATGATACCTTTTGCCGACGTGCCGTAAGCCTCCAGATCCCAGAAGCTGTCAATCAGGCGCCATACGGCATAGGCGAAAAGCCCTACGGCGATTACGATTATCGTTATTACACCAACTGGACCATCCAAAGACTGCATGGCCGATTTGGTGCCTTCGGCCTCACCGCCTTTGAAGATGGACCAAAGCGACACGCCGGCAACAACCAGATAGACCAGAGAGCGGCCTGCGTATCCCGCCCGCATGATCGGCACGGCCCAGGCAAAGTCCTGCGGATCAACATCGTCAAGGTTCTTGGCATGTTTGAATCGGGAGGCGGCTGCATTGCGGTCGGTTTTTGTCATCGTTCGCCCTATCTGGAAAAGCCGACCAGTACCAACGGGCCCCTAGGTGACGCCGCAGTCTCAAGTCACAAGTTCGTTTTTAGCAAACGCAGTTTTGCCATGAATGGTTCCCCATACTTTGGATATAGCTCGTGTAAATGAAACCGCGGCCGCGTCTGCGCCGGTGCGCGACGCGAGGGCGGTGCATTGATTACCGTAGACACACCAAAACGAAAAAAGGCCCCCCGCATGTTGCGAAGGGCCTTCTAATTCGGTCGATCCAGGGTTGGTTTACAGCCCGGTGCTCACGTCGATGGAGTTACCCTCTTCGAGCGTGACATAAGCCTTTTTGACGTCTTTCCGACGGCCCATCTGGCCACGGAAACGCTTTGCCTTGCCCTTGGTGATGGAGGTGTTCACAGCCTTCACCTTTACGCCAAAGAGAGCCTCGACAGCTTCTTTGATCATGGGCTTGTTGCTCGCCATCGTGACTTCGAAAACGACGGCGTTGTGTTCAGACGCCATTGTCGCTTTTTCGGTGATGATCGGCTTGCGGATCACATCGTAATGTTGGTGCTTGGTGCTCATTTCAAACGGGCCTCCAGTGCTTCGATCCCCGCCTTGGTGATAACAAGTGTATCACGCTTGAGGATGTCATAGACGTTTGCACCCATCGTTGGCAGGATATCCAGCCCTTCGATGTTGCGCGCGGCTTGCAAGAAGTTTTCGTTCACAGACGCGCCGTCAATGATCAAAGCGCGTTTCCAGCCGAGGTTTTTAACCTGCTTGGCCAGTGCTGCGGTTTTCCCATCGGATGTAACATCGTCGATGATAACCAGGTTGCCGGTCTTTGCCTTCGAAGACAAAGCGTGGCGCAGACCCAGTTTGCGGAACTTCTTGGTCAGTTCATGGCCGTGGCTACGTGGGGTTGGACCCTTGTAGATACCACCCGAACGAAAGATCGGTGCAGAACGTGCGCCGTGGCGTGCGCCGCCGGTGCCTTTCTGGCGATAGATCTTCTTGGTCGAATAGCTGACCTCGGACCGTGTCTTGACCTTGTGCGTACCCTGCTGCGCGTTGTTACGCTGCCAGCGGACGACACGGTGCAGAATGTCGGCGCGTGGCTCAAGACCGAACAGGGCCTCGTCCAGGTCTACCGAACCGGCTGCGCCGCCGTCGAGTTTGATGACATCAAGTTTCATTCGTCACCTTCCTTCTTGGTCTCGTCCAAAGTCTCGCTTTGATCACCAGCTTCGGCTTTGTCCGAGTCAATGGATGCTTCGGCTTCCGCAAGTGCTGCGGCTTCCGTTGCGGCTTGCTCTTCAGCCAAACGCTTGGCTTCTGCTTCGGCCTCTGCCGCTGCTGCGGCGGCGGCTTCTTCAGCGGCTTTGGAAGCTTTTTCGGCGGCGGAGCGCAGAGCGGCAGGTACGATTGCGCTGTCTGGGAACGGCTTCTTCACCGCGTCCTTAACAGTCACCCAGCCACCTTTCGACCCAGGTACGGCACCTTTGACCATGATCAAACCACGTGCGCTGTCGGTTTTGACAACTTCGAGGTTCTGAGTGGTGACACGGGCAGCACCCATGTGACCGGCCATTTTCTTGCCTTTGAAAACCTTGCCTGGATCCTGACACTGACCTGTCGAACCGTGCGAACGGTGCGAGATCGAAACACCGTGTGTCGCACGCAGACCGCCAAAGTTGTGGCGTTTCATCGCACCGGCAAAACCTTTACCGATGGAGGTGCCTGCAACGTCAACATACTGACCAGCAAAGTAATGGTCGGCGATGATTTCTTCGCCGACATTCAACATGGCTTCGGGGTCAATGCGGAATTCCGCAACCTTGCGCTTCGGTTCAACCTTTGCCGCAGCAAAGTGACCACGCATAGGTGCCGATGTCCGTTTAACCTTGGCTGTACCCGCGCCGAGCTGAACCGCTGTGTAGCCGTCCCGTTCGATGGTACGCTGAGCCACAACCTGAAGTTTGTCGAGCTGAAGAACGGTCACAGGAATCTGCTTACCGTCTTCCATGAACAAACGGGTCATGCCCATCTTTTTTGCAATAACGCCTGAGCGCAACATATTATTACCCTCCTACGCTTATGACTGCAGCTTGATCTCGACGTCCACACCAGCGGCCAGGTCGAGCTTCATCAGCGCATCCACGGTCTGGGGGGTCGGATCAACGATATCCAGCAGACGCTTGTGCGTGCGGATTTCGAACTGGTCACGGGATTTCTTGTCAACGTGGGGGCCACGTAGAACAGTGAATTTTTCGATCTTGTTCGGCAGCGGAATCGGGCCGCGAACAGAGGCACCGGTACGCTTTGCGGTGTTGACGATCTCTTGTGTGGACGCATCCAACACACGATAATCAAACGCCTTCAGCCGGATGCGGATGTTTTGGCTTTGTGCCATATGTCATCATCCCTCATTGGGAGGTGAAACGAAGAGGAAGAGACGCCTCATCACGGCCCTTCATTGCGTTTTGTCGTAAATCAAACGGGGCACGTAAAAACGCGCCCCGCTGAGACTTGGGCTCTATAGGAGGAGTCGCGGGCTATGGCAAGGGGGAAAGCATAAACCCGGGCTGATTTCCGCAACACTGCATACGCACCAAAATGGCGCTTAACCGTTTCGCGTAATCAAAACCAATAACCAGAAAAGCCGCCCCCTCTCGGGGACGGCTTTCGTATCTTCAACCGGCGGTGAGATGTCTCACCGAAGCGGCTTATTCGATGATCTTGGACACAACGCCCGCGCCAACGGTGCGGCCGCCTTCGCGGATCGCAAAGCGCAGACCGTCTTCCATCGCGATTGGAGCGATCAGTTCCACGTCGAATTGCAGGTTGTCGCCTGGCATGACCATTTCAGTGCCTTCTGGCAGCTGAACCGTACCGGTGACGTCTGTGGTCCGGAAGTAGAACTGTGGACGGTAGTTCGCGAAGAACGGCGTGTGACGGCCACCCTCATCCTTGGTCAGGATATAGGCTTCGGCTGTGAACTTGGTGTGCGGTGTAACCGACTTTGGCTTGCACAGAACCTGACCGCGCTCAACGCCTTCACGTTCGATACCGCGCAGAAGAACACCAACGTTATCACCGGCTTCCCCACGATCCAGCAGCTTGCGGAACATTTCAACGCCGGTACAGGTGGTGGTCTTGGTGTCACGGATACCAACGATTTCGATGCTGTCGCCAACGTTGATCACGCCACGCTCAACACGGCCGGTCACAACTGTACCACGACCCGAGATCGAGAACACGTCTTCCACAGGCATCAGGAACGGCTGGTCAACAGCACGCGCAGGTGTCGGGATGTATTCATCAACAGCAGCCATCAACTTGCGGATCGATTCTTCGCCGATTTCCGGCTGCGTGCCGTTCATCGCGTGCAGAGCCGAACCAGGAATGACCGGCATGTCATCGCCAGGGTAGTCGTAGGAAGACAGCAATTCGCGGATTTCCATTTCGACGAGCTCCAGAAGCTCTTCGTCGTCAACCTGGTCAACCTTGTTCATGTAGACAACCATGGTCGGGATCCCAACCTGGCGGCCCAGCAGGATGTGCTCGCGGGTCTGGGGCATCGGGCCGTCGGCCGCGTTCACAACCAGGATCGCGCCGTCCATCTGCGCCGCACCGGTGATCATGTTCTTGACGTAGTCGGCGTGGCCGGGGCAGTCAACGTGGGCGTAGTGACGTGCTTCGGTCTCATACTCGACGTGCGCGGTCGAGATGGTGATGCCGCGTGCTTTCTCTTCGGGCGCGCCGTCGATCTGGTCATAGGCGCGGAAGTCGCCGAAATACTTGGTGATCGCAGCCGTCAACGTCGTCTTGCCGTGGTCAACGTGACCAATCGTGCCGATGTTAACGTGTGGTTTATTACGTTCAAACTTTGCCTTAGCCATGGTGCAGCCCTTTATACTGAGGGCCTGTCACCAGACCCAACCCTATCTGGCGGGCGATGTATTGGGTCTGAAGCATAAAATCAAGCGTTTGATGGTCAATCTCCAAACCTTTGCCTAAGATATTGTTTATTCTTGCTTCTTAGGTGCCCGGGTTATGACTGCATCCGCGGGGCGGTTGAACCATCCCTCGGCCTCATTCTGCTTCACCAGATAGGTCTCGATCGACTTCGCGGCGTTCTGACTCAGGTTTTTCAGTTGTTCCTCGGCCGTCTTGGTATACCCGGACCCTACAATCGGCCCTTGGTCAAACGATTCAAAGACGGTGATCTGCTGCGGCTCGGCATTAAGCTTGGTGCCGGAAGCGTCATCCCAAACCGTCAGGTTCAAGATCATGAGAGACTTCGGAGCCAACACCAGGGGGATACCCGGAGGGGCCAGAACATAACCCTCTACACTCACTCCGAAGTGATATTTGCGCTGCCCGTCATAGCGATCAAACCTTTCGGCGATGGCATTCTTGACCGCCGTGGTCAGAACCTCCTCGCTCACCTCGCGGCTGATCGGCAGCTTTTGGACCTTGGGTGCCACCACGATGTTATGATAAAGCTTGAAATCTCCCAAAGGCACGGGGGCCTTATCAAGGTCAGCGGCTCCGTTACAGGCAACCAAAGCCCCGAAACTTAACAAGACAGCTAAAACACGAAACATTTGGAGCCTCCCCGGCGCAAAGATACGCAATGCGATAGCGCATGGTCGAAAATGGTGCAATGTTTTGCCGCAATTCCGGTGGGATGATAATGCTTTCCCAGTGGAAAACAGCGAAAGGGATGTGAAATGACTACACGCCTGCCCGTCCGCGTGCCTCTGGTCACTGAACCTTGGGGTATCCTCAAGAGCCTGTCGATGGCCCGGCGCAATATATTGAGCATCATACCGCAAATCGCGACCACGCAACCGATGGTTTCTGGGAAGACCGGCAAGCGCTGGCACATGGTGATGGACCCTACGGCCATCCGTGCGATCCTGCTGGATCGCCTTGATGACTATCCCAAGTCGCTCGTCACCAAGAATTTGTTAAAACCAGCCATTGGTGATTCTCTGTTCATAGCAGAGGGCGCACATTGGCGGTGGCAGCGCCGCGCGGCAGCACCGGCCTTTTCCCATCGCAACGTGCTGAACCTTGCCCCGATCATGACGGCTGCCGCCGAACGGTCGTGTGGGCGTGTTGCGCAAGCCGGGCCTCGCGCGATTGATTTTCTGGGCGAGATGGTCACAACGACATTCGATGTTATCTCGGACGTGACCTTTTCAGGCGATGATACCTTTGACCGCAATGCGGTGCATGGGGCGATTGACGATTACATTGCCGAAGCGGGCAAGATCAGCCTATTCGATATCCTGGGCTTTCCCGATTGGGTCCCCCGCCCCGGCCGCATCATGTCTGGCAAGGCCCTGCGCGAGATGAAACAGGTTGCCGACCGGGCAATCGACGACCGTTCCCGGCGCGGCAACACCGGCACCCCTGACCTGCTGGACCTGTTATTGCAGGGTGAAGACCCCAAAACCAAACGCCGGATGAATACCGCCGAATTGCGCGACAACCTGTTGACCTTCATCGTTGCCGGGCACGAAACTACTGCGCTGACATTAGCCTGGTCGCTGTATCTGATGGGCTTTGACCAGACTACCCAGGAAAAGGCGCGCACAGAAGCGCAGTCGGTCCTGCAAGGGCGTGCAGCGACCGGTTCTGACGTAGATAACCTGCCCTATATACGACAAATTATCGAAGAAGCGCTGCGGCTATATCCGCCTGCAGGCATCATCTCGCGCAGCGCCCGCAGGCCTGACACATTGGGAGGCCGCGAAATACGGACCGGTGATACGGTAATGATCCCAATTTATGCTTTGGGGCGTAACAAGCTGCTTTGGGACGATCCCGATGCTTTTCGACCAGAACGATTCGATGATCGCAAGAATATCGACCGTTACGCGTATCTGCCGTTTGGGGACGGCCCGCGCATCTGCATCGGGGCAAGCTTTGCCTTGCAAGAGGCGGTGATCATTCTTGCGACGCTTCTGTCCCGCTTCAGATTTACGCCTGTGCCCGGCAAGGACCCCGAGCCGGTGATGATACTGACCCTGCGCCCTGAAGGTGGGGTATGGTTGAAGGCAGACCCGCTTTAGTCACATATCTTTTGCAAAGCTGCCCAGGAAGTATCGTCCAGAATCGGGGTGTAACTGCGCGAGGCATCTACCGCTGCCCGTGCTGCATCTATGCGCTGCGACAGCGTCGGGTGACTTAGAAAATGCGCCAACAATTGATTTGTGTCGCCCGCAGTATCACGCAAGAGATCAAACATGTCACCCATCACCGCGGGGGACACATTCGCCGCGCCCAACCGGGTGTATCCGAATGTGTCCGCATCGGTTTCCGCCTGTTGGCTGTAGCGTGCGCTTATCAGCCGCTCGGTCAGAAACAGGACCGCTGCACCCCCGGCGAAATCGCCAAACACCAGCCCGAGCACCCCGATAGACCCAGCCGAACGCAACGCATGACGGGTCGGATCCCGTGTCCAGACATGGCCCATTTCATGCGCAAGAACCGCGGCGATCTGATCCGGGCTTTCGGCTTGGTCGATCAGCCCGCGAAACAGCACGACGTAACCGCCCGGCAGCGCAAACCCGTTCGCCATCGGGTGATCCAGCACGTGAACGCTCAGATTCTCCAGACGATCCTTCCCTTGGTTCAGGGCATTGGTCATCCGGGTCAACGCAGCCACCCCGGCAGGGTTTTCGCAATAGGACAAGGGATCCAAGCC
>Ga0209634_1003040_pt1 | contig 11493 bp, 7 predicted proteins | sample LinPmetageLP40_FD_184043 | JGI IMG/M metagenome (GOLD analysis project Ga0209634, IMG submission 184043) | Marine viral communities from the Pacific Ocean - LP-40 (SPAdes) (version 2) | ecosystem: Environmental > Aquatic > Marine > Oceanic | place: Pacific Ocean | collected 2010-08-26 | reverse complement strand
AAAAGTCATAGGTAAACCCAGCGGTACTGCCATTACCATTATAACTCTTTTTAACTGTGGTACTTGATACTGTCATTGTAGTAAATTAACTCCTTGTACTGGTAAAATTCCTTCGTCTTGTGCATCAGTAATAGTTTCTAATGCAATTCCTAATTCTGGATATTTATATAATAATTCCTTTTTTCCTAATGCAAATGCTTTTGAGTTTAACTCTTGCAAATATTGATATTTTTCGTTGTCATTCATTTTTATATATTTAAAATATTTTCTATTACCTGGTGTCATAATATCTTTTATGTAGTCATCAAAAGTCATACCTCTAAATGCTTTGTAAGGAGTTTGTTTTGATAAAATTATCCAATCAGCATATTCTTGTGGTTTTAATTTCACTCCATTAATATTTGCTTTTCTATTTGTAATAGGAGAACCTAATCTCATGTTTTCGTAAACATGAACAGATTTTTTATCGACAGTTGTAATAGTAAAAGGTGAAATAAAAGTATTACTAATATCTGTAATTAAACCTCGACCAGAAGTTTTTTTTAATTCGTTACCAAAAATATCATACTTAGGTGGTAGTTTTTTTCCATTGGCATCAGCACCCCAAACCATATTACCGACAGATCCAACAAATTCATCGTATGGCATTTTGTAAAGAGTTTTATTAAATGCTTCTATTAGGTAATTATAATTGTTTCCTTTATTGTTTCCGTAATTAAAATTAACTTTACTTTTTTCAATCTTATTACCTTCTTGATCTAAAATAAAATCACCAACTTTTTTACCATTTGGAATATCATCACCTTCTTGGTATTCTTTAAATCCATCTGGTATGTATAACCTCATATCTCTTTCAAAATCAGCAGAGGTATCTCTTCTTGTATCTTCTAAAACATTACCAACTCCAGTAACTGGAGATAATGGTAAGACTGGAGCCATAACCATATTGCTTAGATTATCTCCAATAAATTTAGTAAAGCTCATATTATCTAATGATTCCATTACAGTAGACATACCACTAATCATTGGCATTTCAGACATATACTGATAGACCGCAATAGCAACAGCTTCAGCTATGTTATCTCTTACATCTGGATTTTTTGCTCTGTGCATTAATTCTTTAGCATGAGCTATAACACCTATAACAGCACCAACTGGTTCTAGACCATTGTAAGATACATATTTTAAATTTCCATTAGGTTCATACTGATTTCCATCTTTAAATAATGGCGTACCTTCTGGAAAATCATTATCAGCAAAAACAAGACTATAAGGTTTCCATCCAACAGCATCTAGTGCCGCTTTTGCTTTGTAATCAATATTTCCATTATTATCTAATGGGTATCCTCCTGTAATTCTTCCTTCTTGGTAATAACTTGATATTGCCATAGAAAAAGATGAAACCATTCCAATTCTTGCAATTGCTTTAGCTCTGTATTTAGGATCATCAATAAATCTTTTATCGATAACGCCAAGATAACCTCCAAGTTCGAAAGTACCACCAGTAGTCATATCTAAAAATCTTCTTGTAATATTGACTGGTGTTTTAGCAAAAGGTAAAATAACAGTACCGATTAAAGGAAAGTCTTGAATAAAACTTACGCCTTTCTCAATATACCCTGGTAATTCATCTTGATAACTAAAATAAAGAGCTGCTTCATCTAATTTTTTTTGATACTTAGCTGGGTTTGACATAATCTCTTCTGTTGATTGTGCTAGTGCATCTTCCCATTTTAGTCCTTCTGTCCTTTGTAATATAGTTGCGTTTTCCATTAACAATGTGTGCATTTCCATTGACCTAGCTGTATCTTTAAAAAATTCATCACCAGCAGTTAAACCCATATAAGGCAGACGATAAACCTTACCCATAAAATTTACAGTTTGACCAGTAATAGAATTATCTTTTAAACCTAAATTTTTTGCAGTTATAGCATCAGGACTTGTAGCACCTTCATATTTAGTTAGTCCATCTTTAGGAACTCCGCCATCTGTTAATGATTTTTTTGCTAATACAAAAGCATCTTTAGAGCCTTCTATCATTCCATACAAACGAGCTAAACCCATTTCATACGTCATGCCATTTTTATAATTACCCCAATATTTTCCTCGAAGTAATCCAGTTTTTTTTCCTGTTTGTATAACAGAGTTTTCCACAGTTCCGTAAACTCCAGCTATTATATACTCTGGTACAGAATATAATTGGTAAAAAGCATTACCTACTAAATTTTTTGTTTGTGTTTTAACTGAAAATAATAATCCACCTCGATAGGCTTCTCTCCAGGCATTTCCAATTCTTTTAGTATAACTATCACCAATGTATTTATTAACAGCTGGTAATCCATGGGAATCAAATAAACTTTTAGTTTCTTCTGCTATCTTAATTATATTTTTAGCACCACCTATATTTGCTAAAATATTATCTAAAGCTCCAGCTTGTTGCATTGGATCACCCATAGTAGGTATTCTAAAAGCTCCTAAAGCTCTTCCTACATCTGCTCTACCTTTAACAAATTTATCTACATATAAACCATGTAGTGTTAAATGTTTTTTAAATGCAATAATTGTTTTTGTATTTGTAGGATCAGCAACAACTTCATCAGCTAGTTTTAATAGTTGTGTACCACTCTTAGCCACAAACTGTCTAGCAGCATAAACTTCTTTAGCATTACTAAACCCCTTACCTTGAAGGAGTTGTGAATCCATATCTAAGTCTTTGGCTAATTTTTTGACTTCATCAAATGTTTCTACACCTTGATTTTTGTAAATTGTGCCTTCGTTTATACTTTTAAAAAGATTTTCAAAGTCATCAGATGTATTAATAGCATTAAAGTTGATATCTAAATTAGATATATAATCATCACTATCTTTATAGATAGATGTAAAATTTTCATCAACTTGATCGCTTGTTTTAAATAAAGGTTCTGGCTGAACTTCACTAGCTTCTTTTAAAGTTTCTTTTATTTTTTTTGTTGAACCAGGTATGTTAAATAATTTATTACCTAAACCAGCAAGTAAAGTCTCTGGATTTTCTTCTGGCACAGAGGGAGCAAACTCGGTGACACCACCAGTCTGTGAAGATTTAATATTGTTAATTAAGGAATCTTGCGATCCTATGTCTGTTAATGCCATTGATTTTATTGAATTATTGCACAGAGACTTAGTGCAATTTTATTTCACCCTATATTATTTTTTGTAGTTTTTGTAGTTTTTTTTATGCGACAGCTGATGTTTTTTCTTCTCGATCTTCAACCTTCGCTATCGGTACGCCTTTAGTCAAAATATCTTTTTTCATTTCTGGAGTGATAACCATAAATGGAACTGTATTTGTTTTTTTAGAATTTAATATTTGTGGTACTGAAAATCCTTCTAGTTCTCCTCTTAAAGCTCTAGTAGCTGATATATAATCACCTTCAAAAAGCATTGTTCTTGTGCTATCTTTTATTTGTTCCACTGCTACATCTTCTCCTATTCCATAAATTTTGTATGTAGCATATATATTACCTGAACTTCCTATTGCATCATAAGTTTTATTTATTTCGATATCATCAAATTCGTAACGAAGATCTTTATAAGATCCTGTTGTAGACATATTTGTTTTTTCTAATTTAGCATTATATTTTTTACCAAACTTTTTCAAAAAGGTTGGTAGGATGTCATCATAAAATCCTTTCATACCTTTTCCGCCAACTTCTAAATCTAATCCAGAATAATGTCTACCATCTTTATATGTAGGTGCATCATTAACAATTTTTGCTGCCAAATCTTTACCAACAAATTCTTCCAATTTTTTCTCTGGTACTACTTTATTTATATTTGCACCATCTATGGAATATATATCAAGAGTATAAGAACCATCTTTTTCTCCACCTATAATTTTTTCTGCTCTGATGGAATCAACTTTTTTAGATAAATCGTATCTAGCATTTTGTACGCTACCTGGTGTAAACGAAATAGCTTCAAAGTCATTATCTACTGCATATTTAATTAATCGCTTCATTGTAAGCTCGTGCCAGTTCTTTTTAAATGGTGCGTCTGCAATACCACCCAACATTGCTTTACTTTGTAATAACTGGTATTTATTTACTTCTGCATCTGTCATATTTTTTATTCCACCATACATAGCAAGATTTTGTTGTGGAGGTAAATCATATTTGTCTGCAAGAAATAAACTATATTTATTAAATTCTGAATGAGCTTTTTGAGCATCTTTTGTGTGATAACCTTCTTTTCTACCAGCTTGATGTAAATCAGATTGTATCTCTTCTATAAAAAGAGTTTTCTTACCATTGATTGTACGAGTGTTAAATCTAGCATGAGCTATAAGATTTTCACCATCTGGTACATCACCCTTAAAATGATGCTTTGTATAAACTTGGGGAGTGCCAGGAGCAGTAATTAATATTTCTTTATAATCTTCTCCACCAGGTAATGTTTGATCTATAAATCTTGTTGGTTTATCTGCTTTATTTGACCTTGTCATACCATATTGTGATTCTAAAAAATCTGTAACAAAATCATCACTAAACGTATCATCTTCTGAAATGCCTTTAGCTAAACCAAACTCAGTCAATTCATTGTATAATCCTTCATCGTTATAAACTATTAATTTTGCTTCATCAAAATCATAAGCATTTTTAAATTCTTCTCGTACACCATCAGCAAAATCAATATCATTAACTCTTTCACCTGGACTACCTTCTAAAAATGTATCTTTTACTCTAGTAGTCAGAGACTTGTCTGCAATGAAATCATCGAGTTCTTCTTTTGTAACTTTTTTTTTACCAGCTAAAAATTCATTTAATCCTAAATCTTCTATCTCTGATTGTTTAATGCCAGAGGTATTATTAAGTGTAGCAAGGATTTGATCACCATTGCCTGACTTCATAGTTATATTGGAAATAGCGTTTTCTACATTAGAGTAAAAAGGTTTTTCTGATGGTACTAAATTATCGACTTGACTAATAGGTTTACCATCTTTGATTTGCACTTCATTTCCAGCACTATCAACATACTTCATATTACTTAAATCTTCTTTAGTAGTAGGGGTGGCGGCAGCTCCGAGAGATTGATACTCTTGTACTTTTTCTGGATTATTTTTTAAATTCTTAAAAATTTTATAAATACCACTTAACGCAAATAAAGCACCACTATCAGAAACAACATTTTTCAGTCTAGCCTCTAACTCACTATCATCTTCATTAGCAGTCAAACCCTCTGTTATAATCTTTGCAACTTCATTGTTTTGTGAAAAATTAGGAAACATTTCACCAATCATACTAGCGATATTACCTTCATCTTTTGATGAAAATAAACCAACTGTAAGTGCGTCAGATGTTAGACCTTGACCTTTAAACATTGGTAAAAATCTTCTAAACAATAAATCTGGTACAACATATTGACCAATAACAGAAGATGTTATTCCTCCAGCTGTATCTGGCTTTTCGTATTCAAATGATTTACCTAATGTATTTGGAAAATTTTCTTTAAAATAATTATCAATAGAAGTGACAGCACCGCCAGTTTGACTATCAATCAAATTAAAAAAGTTAGTTACTCCTTCATTTAATCCTTTACCAATATTTACTGGATTTACAAAATCTTTTAAAAAGCCTGGTGTAGCTTTCATAACATCGACAGTTTTTTGACCAGCTCCTTCTAGATCATCTAAGTTTTGACCAAAAATTTTTGGTCTTATCTGTTTGTCATAAACAACTGGTACTTCGTTTACTTCACCTATTTTGTAATCAAAATCTTCGTCTTGATGAGTATATGTATTTTCAAATTGATCCTCTGGTAATGTTTTTAATTTTTTTTGATACAGCATATTTTCACCATAGTTTTCATGCCAATCCAATAATTCATCTTGGGTATATGTACCATTTTCAAATTTTTGCAAATTTTCACTCATAAGTATCCACCATATTTATTAATGCCTCGTATTCTCTCATTATTCTACTAGCTCTATAACTATCATCTAAAGTTGTAGTTTCTTTTTCTACAAATTCATTGATAAAAGTTGATAAATCTTTTGCTTTTGTAGTTGCTGGAAGCCATTCAAAACCATCTTTACCAGCAGAATTTTTTATAACATCCTGTAATTCATACATTACTGATGTTTTAAATTTTTCTTTTGTTTCTTTTATAATTTTTATAAACGCTTCTTGCGGTTTAAAATTTTCACCTTCTATTGCTTTCATTTTATCATAAGCATGATAAGCAGTTGATGCCATTTGTTCTAAAATATTTGCCTCTTGAGAATTATTACCATCTACATTAATGTTTATTTGACCATCAATACCAACAAGCTGAAATTCACCAGCAATAGCTTTTCTAAAGTTTGTTGTATTTATATCTCGTTCTGCTTTAGCTGTAATTTGTAAAGATCTTTGATCTGCTAATGTTAAATTATGTAAGTTGCCAAAAATCTTTGGATCAGAAAAATTCAAATTTTCTTCTAATATCAAACTTTCTAATTTTTGTACTAACGCTGGATCACTAACTAAAGCTGACTGAGGTAAATATTCATCATTTTGATTATTATAAGAAGCATTGTACCAATTTATAATTTTTTGTTTTACTGCAAATCCATCATCACCAAAATAAGATACTGGAGTGTTTTGTATTTTTTCAAAAAATTCTGTTCTTTCTTTTTCGTTATTCGATTCCCATAATTCATTAATAAGATTTTTTGTATCTTGTCGATTATCTTTTAATTGATTATTTTCTAATTTCTCTTGTCTTGTATAAAAATCATTTTCTTTATCTCTAAAATCATCAATAATTTTTTCTTGATCGTCTGCATCTAAACGAGAAAGTATTTCTAGTAAATTTTCATTATCTATATCTTCTAGTTCAAGCATAGAATTTGTTAAATTTGATTGATCTCCATATAATTGTTCTAATCCATTTATTGCAGCATTAGTAAAGACATCTTTTGTTAAGGCTTTAGTTGATGATACAGTACTGATCTTTGAGTGATTTTGTAATTGTTCAAAAGTTTTCCCTAAGAAAAAATCAAAATCTTCTTGATTATTTAAAACATTATTTCCTAAATCAACACCATAATTTCTAGCAGCTTCTTGACTAGCCATTGCATTTTGTATTTTTGTTTGTTTTGCGTATTCAGTAAATAAAGTATTTCTTATTGGTAAATAGTCTAATTCAAGCTGGTTTGTAACCTGATTTTTTATAAAATCGTATTTGTATTCTGTTGTATCTATATTTGATAATATTGTTGATTTAGCTTTTTCATATTCATCCATCCATACTTCTGGTTGATTAACTAATTGTGTTTGTATATTTTTTGAAGCTGTATCAAGAAGTGTTTTATATTTTATAGCTTCTTGATTTACTATTCTTTCACTTTCATTTTTAATTAATACATTAGCAAAATCACTTACTGTTTGTAATGATTTGCTTATCATATCTGCTTGATTAGCAACTACACCTGATGTTGATTGTTGTGAAATTACAGGTACATCTGTTGAACCAGCTTGTCCTCCAATTTGTCCAGTAGGGTTATAAATAGGTATTCTTGGCATAATTTCCTTATTTTATTAATGATGGATAATAAGTTGCTGTTAAGTTTGCTGTGTTAGCAGCTCCAGATAGTAAAGATCCAAATGCTTTGTATTTGTAGGAGGATGCAAGATTTTGACCTTCAGCCTTTGCAATTTCTCCTCGGTATCTCATTTGTACTGCATCGTCATCTAATTTTTTCTTTTGTAATTTTTTATTATAATCCATGATATTAATTTCATACTGAGCCATTCTTGCGTTTTCAGCTAAAACATCTTCAGCAGTACCGCTAAGATCAACACCAGATTTTAAATACAGAGCTTGTGTGTTAGATTGATTTTGTTTAAAACTACGATTAAATTTAAATAATTCATTATTGTATTGTGCATCAACAACTTCTTGTTGTTGTTCTATAACCTTTGCTGCTCGTTCATATCCTTGTTGATTAGCAATAGCAGTTGTCTTAGCAGCACTTGCAGCCTGTGATGCACCGATAGCACCAACAACAGCACTAGCAGCAGTAGCCGCAATAGCAATAGGAGCTAGGGGTGCCATTAGCTAACCCTCGCATATCTCATATAATCTTGTTCCATGTAATCGTATTTTTTCATTAATCCCTCTGGTTCCATTCCTAAAAATTTTGCAAAGCGATGACCTTCATCAAAGTTATGTAAAACTGCTGTTTGTAATCGATGAATGTTATGCTTCTTAATTAATAATTCTGTATATTGTTTTATAGTTTTTGCTGTTTCGTATGGATGATGATTAATATATTGCGAAGCAATAACCCAACCTTCATAACAGCCTTCCCAATATTTAATAATACCACCACACACTATTGGTTGACTATTTTTGACAGCAGTAAAACAATGATCAACTTCTAGTTTGTCTATAAAGGATAAATCTTTTTGATGACCAATAAGTGCATTGTTGATCACATTAAAAATTACATATCCATGTTCTTTAATAAAAGGTCGTATTTCCATTAACCATCATAAGTATTAAGCTGTGGGTAGAGAGCTGTTATTGTTAAGGGTAGGGGTTGTGTTTGTTTGACAAATACAAATCCATCCGTTTCATAGTCAGAGTTAAATTCAATTTGTTTATCTCCGCTAAATAAACTCACCGCAGTATCCATTGCCATCGAGCTATCTCTAAATGGTATAATATCTGTATTGTCTGATGCACTTCCAACTTCAGCACCAACAGTTTCAAATAATCGTATTGTTAATTCTTGTATTCTTTTTGTTTTACCTTGTGCTGATCCATCAGCACTACCACTTTCAATTCTCATAGTTTGTAGAGTTGATGTGTAAGATAATCCAACTGTAATTTTTGTAGCTGATCGATCTAAAGTAATTGAACCACCACTTACTGTTTTATCAGCATGAGTAGCACCATTAGCTAAAATAGAGACAACCTGACCTTCTAAATGATCAAGACCAGAAACAGATGTAACTGCTGATCCAGAATATTGTAAGGCACTATCTAAGAACCAGGCTTCTTCAATATTAGAAGAATAATCAAAAGGTTTCATAAACTCTATGTATCGTCTTGTTGCACCATTAACTGTTCTTTTCACAATCATATACAAAGTATCTTCACCTTGTGATGCTGCGGTTGAGTTAGGAATAGCTGCAACACTTTCTACGACTGCATCACTAGATCCAAAAACTCCACCTAGAATATGTCTATGCCAGGCAACCACTTGCTCTGATCTTTGGTAAGTCATACCACATAACACTCCATCGGAACGCACAACCCAAACAATACTGTCTGGCTCTTGTTGATATGTCCATTCTGTAAATCCAGTAGCTACACCAGAACCACCAATATGCTCTGATAAAATTGTTAGATCAGGAGCTACATATCCGTCTGTGTCATAATCATAAGTTAGTTCACGAACTTTCTTACCAGCTCGTTGAACAAATAAAATTTTATTACCAGCAATAAGAGCATCAACATCAGATGTTCCATAACCAGCTTGTCTTTTAATTTGTATATTTGTAGGTGTGATAGGTTCAGCACTCGATGATGCTGTGGCTATAAACTCACCACTTGATGTACCAAGAACTAAAGTTCTTAATCCTTTAATATATTTAATAGCATTTACCTGGTCAGAGCCAATCGTAAATTTCATACCATCACTTGCATTGGTACCAGTTGTAAAGTTTTCAAAATCACCTGATTGAGAAAAAAAAATTGTTTGCGGATTAGAAACTGTTGCTGCAAATACTAATCGTTGTTCAAAAAAAGTTACACAAGAAGGATGTCCTGTTGTGTCAGAAAACGCACCAAGTTGAAAACTAGCAGTTGCATTGGTATTAGCAAACGCAGTTGTAATTGTACAGACAGCAACTGTTGCATTTGTTCTGGCTGTAATTTTTGCAACACCAGAATTAAATTTTATTGTTCTTCCAACATCTGTTGCTAACCAACCTTGATCATTATTGATACCAGTTGTGGCAGAGGCAGTAATATTGACACCAGTACCAGTTGATGCAGATGCTGGTGTTAAAGTTGTTGCTGTTGTATTAGCATCTAATAAAGCAGCACCATCAAAAGCTATTTCATCTAAAGTCCAAGATGTATGTCCAGTTCTTGATAACTTTGATGCTTCGTGCAACGGATGACACATAAACATGACATCAGCTGATTGAGCAAATTTAAGATCAAATACTTGTGAAGAAGTATAAGGTGTCGTGAGTTCAAAAACTTTATTCACTACTCCACCAGAAGTATAAGTTGTAAAATTAGAAGAGTTGATATCAGTACCATCAACATTTTGTAATTCAAAAGTATTGGTTGTTTTATCAGCTACTAAAAAAGTTTTACCATTCACTTCTGTCATACCAGCAACACTTGTAATAATAACTGTATCACCATTACTATATCCATGACTGTTTGCAGTCACGACTGCTGGATTAGCTTTTGTAATTCCAGAAATAGTTTTATTACCCTCTAATACTTGACCGCCATCTTTATGAACTCGCATATACAAGTTTCCAAACTCTAAAACATAAGTTTGTGTAGTAGAAAATTCAAAAGGTATAAGTCTAGTCGTATTAGCAGAAGTTTTTACTTCACTAATAAATTGTGTACCTGGTCTACGAGTAGCACCACCATGAGGATGTACCACCATGTTTTCCAAAGTTTTACAACCTTGATAATACTTTTGTAAATCTGTTCTGCCATCTAATCTAGGGGATAGTTCACCACCAGTAAAATTAGAAAAAGCAAATGTTGATCGTGGCATTAAACTACCTTTTTATTTTTTTTGTTTCTTAATTTTTTAAAATCAGCTCCATCAATCTTTTTTTTATTGCCACCTAATGATGCTATTTTTTTTTGTTTTAGTGTAAGTTTTTTAGTCAATGTATTTATAACCTCGCATTAATAAAGTCACCAGCTTGTAATCTGTTATCATCATCTGATGATCCTTCTGTAGCATCAGCAAATCTGGCTTCTTTTAGTTTTGCATCATAGAGAGCAAACATACGATCCATAAGTGTTGATGATTGAGTAATAGGATAACAAAGTTCTGCTGCAAGTCTGGCACTTATTGTTTCTATAAGTAGTGTGTCGTATTTTGTTGTGTCTGTAATCTTAGCAACATATTGAATTTTTATGGTACTTTGATTTGTTAGTAAATTTCTACCTTCTATTCTATATTGCTCTTCATTAGATAAATTAGAATTTTCAGTTCTTAAAACTCTTATACAATCCGCTGGTAATGTATATTGAAACTTCCATTGAAAGTTAGGTGTTTCAGTATTAGCTGCTAAATCAGTTCTTTTAATTAAACAGTTCCAGGGATGTGAACGAAAGATGGCATCCCTTACTGGCTCGTATCTTTGGTTGCATAAGCGACCATTCTTTGAGTTTTCAGTAAGGGAGATAATCGTAGCTCCGCCTAACATATTTAAAGCTGAATTACATATATCTACTGTAGATGCCATCTCTTCTCCTTTTTAT
>Ga0209634_1003038_pt1 | contig 11501 bp, 16 predicted proteins | sample LinPmetageLP40_FD_184043 | JGI IMG/M metagenome (GOLD analysis project Ga0209634, IMG submission 184043) | Marine viral communities from the Pacific Ocean - LP-40 (SPAdes) (version 2) | ecosystem: Environmental > Aquatic > Marine > Oceanic | place: Pacific Ocean | collected 2010-08-26 | reverse complement strand
CATTAAGATGTTGTAATTACCCTTGTTTGTAAAAGGTGATTATATGGCAGATGTAAGCAGAAGTAGTGGGGTTCTAGGTGCTAGTGCAATTGTTTCTAGAAACCAATGTAGATTGAAAAGCATTCACGCTTCTATTGTTATCGTCGGTAATGCGGCAGTAACTATCAAAGTATTCGATAGTCTTGACAATAGCGGAACAGAATTGGCTAGAATACACCATACTACCACAGGACAATACAATATTGAATATGATATGCATGGTGTTCTCGCTTCTACTGCTTTGTTCTTAGAAGTTACAGAAGTCGGTAGTTCTACAGCAAATGTCTCTGTAGAGTTTAATTGAGGTGATTATTATACCTGCTCTAAACCACGATACTAGATTGATTATGACTATCTTATTTGTTGGCACTGTAAGCGGTGCTAATGTATTTGCTTATGCTAAGTTTGGATTGAACTTTCCTTACACTATTTTGATGCATGGTGTTTTATTTGGGCTAATTACTGTTGGTTCTATCATGGTTATGAAGGCACTATTCGATATGGCACTCAATGATAAAATTGAGATGTGGCTTTTGGATAGAAGAATTAGTGCTTATTGGGAGAGAATTGCTAAGGATGAACAACAAAGAAAGAAAATGCAAGAATCTCTTAAAGTATTTCAAAGTGAAAACCAAACGAAAAGAATACCTATGGTTGCTCAATCGGGCTACGAAGGTGATACCGTAAGTGCCGACTTTTTAACTGCCCTTCAATGAGGTGGTTAAATGGTTCTTAGTGACATAATGGGATTCTCCGATTCGGACTATGCTTACAACCAAAGCAGGGCGCACTCCGCCGATGTTTGGTTTCTTAAAATGAGAGCATGGTTTTGGGGTAGTTGTATTTCACTTTCTTGTTTATTGATTGGAAACATCTTAGGTGTTTTTGATGTTAATATGATGGGATGGTTATTAGAAAAAACCATTTCTATTTGGGATTGGATTTGGCATTGAGGATATTATATGTCTGTTCTAGCCGGTTTTGCAGTAGTAGTTATTGAGGCAACAGTGGCTTTTTACAAAAGAATACATGCAATTAACTTTGGTATTTATGGTGCTACAATGGTTGGTAAAACAACTTTACATCATCAACTAAGGACTAAGGGTGAAGTTCCCGAAATAAAACAAAGAACTGTTGGTAAAGAAAGAGCAACAAGAAAAATTGTAAAGGTAGATGGAGATACTCACACTTTGAAGACTGCTGATATTGGTGGAGAGGCAATCTATTGGAAAGAATGGATTAAAGATATTAGGACTAGAAAAGTAAAATATATTATTTTTGTAATAGACCATAGACATTTAGATAGTCCTGCTAATTTAGACCATCAGTTAGCGTGGAAGTATTTGGTAGACTGTATTTGTAGTGAAGTTTGGCCCGATGGAAAAAAGAAAAAGAATGGCGATTATCCAATAGCAATTGGTATTTGGGCTAATAAGTTTGATATTTGGGGAGATAAATATAAAGAAGAAGGGGATATGCAAAACCACAGAATATACGAACCTTTCAAATATGGTATGCAACGCCTAAATGATAGGGGAATACCAACTTTCAAATACATAGTGTCGGCTAAATCTCAACCGGAAATGGTCTACAGAGGCGTAATGACGATGATTAAGGAGTATTAAATATGTTTCAACAACCGACACTAATAGGCGCAAACTCATCAGTAGCACAGGCATTTTTGCCACCACTAGCACAGGCTAGAGCCGCAGGGCCAATAGACGAATATACTTTTAGAGAGATTAAACCAAAGAAAAAACTCAAAGAAATGTCTAAAGTTTTAATGGCTGAAAAGAAAAAGTTTCTTTTTATTAAATACGGTTGGAAATTCAATCTAAAAGACAGATGTATTGTATGTGGTATGCACCATGTTTGGGAAAACGGAGACTACATGAGGCCACCAATTCCTCTAAGTCATGTGACTAAGGGTAGACCAATGAGAGGAACATATTGCCCTAAACATGCAACTCATCATAAACAATTAGAAATGCTACAACAACAAATACTAGCAGATGAGCATGGCCTAGATTTTAAAGCCTTTATTCCTAGACCAAGAATGCCCCAAGTTTTATCTAAGGGGCCGCTTACCACTATGTCAAAGGCAGATGTTATTTCACTGATTGGGGCGGGTTGGTTAATTACTCCACCCGAAACAAAAGGTGAAGAATCAACGCTAGAAGAAGTTGTAAGATTATCCATTGAAATAAGAATGGCTAGCGAAAGAATGAATCTATTGATAGAAAAAGGAGAATGATATTATGGGCGTATTCGGAACAAGTAATGGGACAGTATTAAGTGCAGTAAGCGCACAAAACGACCAACAATTCAAGAATGTAAATAACTTACTTTCTCTACAAGATAACCATGTCGAAGAGTTCTTTCAATATCATGGCGAACAGTTTCTTACTACTTTAGAAAAGTTGATGGAGGATGTTACAGAAAGAGTAGTAAGTAATGTTATTACTAATCTTGAGTTTGTTCAAGACTCTACCACAGGAACAATGAAACTAAGTGGTGACTCCAAATCAAAACTAAACACTATTACTCAAGAGAACATCAACAACGACATGACTAATATTTTAAATTCCGCAATAAATACAGAAGTTATTGCCCAAAGAAAGATGGCAAAACAACAATATCTAGAATCTCAAGGGTTTAATTCACCTCAAGCAACAGGTATGCAACAAGGAATGCCTATGCAACAGGGTATGCCAAATCAACAAATACAACAAGGGGCTTATGGTGCTACAGGACTTGCTATGAATAATGGTAGTGGTTATCCTATTCCTCCAACTGGTAATGATAACTACGGTCGCCCATATTGGATTGACCCTTCTACCGGACAAATGAGTTATGAGCCACCTCAAAGCGGATTACATCTAGCCCAAAAAGCACAGAAACTAGCGGCTTGGGGCAAATGGCTAATGTGAGTGTGATTCATATTGGTCGAAATATTGTATGATGGTTCTACTATTGACTTCACTAAACAAGGAGATAGGTATATCTCCGAGTATTTGTTCAGTAAATATTATGAAGGTGAGGGAGTAGAGGATTTTGTCAATAATATTAGAAGAATAGACCCCTTATCAAAAAACTACGCAGGGTTTGTAGAAGAACTAAAAGATAAGTTTGAGGCGATAAGAGATACTAAAATAAACGACCTTTTTCCTTCGCCTTTAGTTGAAAGAAGACTTAAGAAAATGCCAACACTAAGAATTGATAATGATGAATACGACATTGTTTTAATAGAAAAAATAGAGAATACTGTAGAGGACTTGACCGATGCAAATACTAGAGCAAGGCTTAGTTTATTGGGGGCTTTTACTGAACAGATGGAAAGAGTAACAGGTCAATCTACACTAAAGCCTATGGAAAATGAAGTGGAAGAAATATTAGACGAAGATGAATACTTAGAAACTTTGGATGAAAATTCTATTGAAAGAAGTATTTTTGAAAGTGTTATGGATAATTTTGAAGTTGAAGAAATAAGTGATGGTTTTGAAATTAGATTATATTTAATAGAAGAAAAAGAAAGGATTTTGAGAGATTATGGAGTAAGCACTTTAGGCAGAGATAAAGCAACTACAAGTAGTGGGAAAGATTTAGTTTTGTTTGATAGAAACAATAAAGATGATGGTGGAACTTATATTGACGAATTTACAACGGTAGATATACTTGAAACTGCAAGCGGAACTAAAACAAAGGAAATGACATACGATGGTGATAAGGAATCCGCTTTTAGATATTTATTTAATACCTATAGAGATGAAATAGGAGACATTGTTAATGGAATTGATATTACAATAAAGTTCTTTACAAAACATTCTAGAAAACAAGATGCTATGGAACAAAAGAAAGAGGGCGGTTCGGGCTTTGACATCGAATACAAAATAAAAAGACAACCATTTAGACTTACAGAATATGCCGTTCCTACAGGCACAGGTGAACGGGGAAAGGGAGCGTTTAAACCTGCTAGAAAAAAATATGTTTCTAGAAATTATGAAGCACCTCATCTAAACATTCCTATGACTGAATCAAAAAATACTTTAGGAACCTTTCAAGCAACTAGAAACTCCTTAAGACAAGTCGGGCAATTTTTAGGCAGTATTGCCAATAAACATAACAGATTAGAAAGGGCTATTAACGCATTAGAAGGGAGGGTGATTTAATGCCTGTAGCATCCTCCCCAAGCGACTATACAACTATTAGTCCAAACTACTCTACAGGATTTGGTTTCTACACAGACATAAATGCCGTTTCGGATATGCTACAAATACCTGCATTTACATCAGCAACATATCCTAGTGCGGCTCAAGTTGGTTCAGTAATAAAAAGAATAGAAGGAATGGTTGATGAAAAAATAAATCGTTCTTATCGCCCTATTATTTGGAAAAATGAGTTTAAGGATTTTGAATTTTCACGACATCCAATACACTCTTACTATGGTGGTTATGTTGGTTTTGTTCAATTGGCTCAAATGAAAGTTCGTAAAATTGTAAGTCTAAAAGTTTGGGAGGGTAATACTTACAGAGAATTAGCATCAGCCCAAGCGAGTATTTTACTAGATTCAACCGGATATAAAGACTTGAGAAGTATTACATTACAACTACCTAATAGTGGCTCAAGTTGGATTTTGTATTACACAGGTGAAGGTGGCACTAGTGCCAACAATACTTTCAATAATTCTCTTGGGGCAAAAACTACTGCTCAAGAAATATGCCATCTAATCAACGAAGAGTTTCCTTCTAAAACTTCTCAATTTACAGGTGCTACTGTAGCCAAGTTCAAAAACTCCGAGGCTGATTCTTCTATTGCTATCTCGGACTTTTTCTATGCGAGTGTTGATGAACAAGATGGAACTAAAGTAAATATCTCAAGTTTATTAGCAGGTGAAGATGGTTCGGATTGCACTATTACTTTGGCTGATAAATCGGGTCAAACATCAAATACTGTAGCGGTGGCATTCACTGATAAACAGGACATGAAAAGATTAGGAGACTTTTGGATGATTGGAGATGATGGTAGAATCTTCTTCAATAAAAAATATCCTTATCATAATAAGAACTCTGTAATTGTTTCTTATGTAGCGGGTGATGGTCGAGTTCCTTCTACAGTTCACGAAGCCACTACTAAATTAGTTGCGGCTGAATTGATTCGACATGACGACCAAACAATTCTTATTGCTGAAACAGGCTCAAATATATCTACTAAAGAAAAGTATGACCTGCTCAAAGCAGAAGGAATGGCCCTTATTGATGGTAAGAAAGATTTAGTGTATATGTTGGATTGATATGTTTTCTAATGCTAAGAAAAAACTACAGGATGTTATTGATAAACATACTGAAAGAAACTTAGAGATGCAAAGAGTTTCGGAGATATTAGGAATAGATGTTTCTTTTTCCGAAGAAGAATTACTGCAAAGCATAGAAGAAGACATGGCTAAATACTATGAACAGATAATGATTAAGGAGATGACTGCATGGATGAAGTAGCATTAGTTTTGGATTTATTAGATAACCAATGGTCTTCATCGGCCACTACTTTAGTCAGTGCGGGAACAATTAGTTCTTCACATGTTGCTAAACCAAACCTTGTTGATGTTCGTTCATTAGAAAAGAACAAAGGTGTTCGTTATGACTTATCTACAAAGGATGTTATTGTTGTCTTTGAAGACAGTAATACTATTGAATATCCAACAATACTTTATGATGTAAGGAATGAATCATTCTCTTTTACTTTGCACATTCGTTGTATTCACGATGAAAGAGCAGTTGGTAGTGGTGGAACAGATGCTAATTTTGGCAAAGATAGGCTAAGGGCTTTATACTTGATACTTCGTCACGCAATTGAGAGCAAGCGTAAGGGGTATGAAGCGAGCGACGGTTCTAAGTTTAATTTGCTATTTTTAGGAAACAGAAATGAAGCAAACGACAGGAATAAAAGATTATTTGGATATAAAGTAAATTTAGAAGCAAAGCGATACGCACAGACAATCCCCTAGTAAGTATGTAACAGGGAGAGGGATTTTATGACGAACAACAATATATTTTTAGGAAGCGGAACCTCGGTAACTTTTGTTCCCGAAGTAGATTTTACATTTCAAGGGGCTAGTTTGAATAGTGATAAAGACATCATTACTGTTAATACAAACATTAGCAATAACTTTTTGTTTGTCAATAATCTCTATGAAGGTTGTATTATTGATTTTTATGATAATGGTTTGGCTGACAATCCCGCATCTTCTACGGGCAGTGGAACTTTAGGTAGTGCCACAGTATCAACTGCCGGAACTCAATTAACAGCAAGTCAAGCAATTGTTCCTAATGCGGCTATTACAGGTGCTTTGAGTGGTTCATCTACAGGTGCTGAACTTACTCTAAGCCTTTCTTCTCATTCAGCCGCTATAACAATGTCGGCGGCTACTGGTAGTGCGGCTAATTATCAAACAGGTTTTATTACTGTTAATATCGCTTCGGCTTCGGGAGATAACACTTTAGGTATTTGTTTTGATACGGCTAGTGGGACTACTAAACCAACTTCTGATTTTGATGAGGCAGTAGTGGTAAGCATTTCCGATACATCTACTGCTATTCAAGCGGCTAGTGCAATTCAAACAGCATTAAGTGGAGTAAGTAGTGTTACAGTTGAAAGAGCAGGTGCTAAATTAACTATTACAAATACTACAGGTGGTTATGTTGGTAGTGGAACAATGTTGGCTATGGCCGACGATGGAGGTGCAGTAACAGACTTTGGAACGCTAAGTGATGATGTTGATGGTGGAATACTTGCATTGGGAGAAGTAACTATTACAAATGTTGGTTCATCTGTGAGTGGAACTGGAACTATAACTAATTCTTCAACAGGAACTACCATAAACTCTACGGGAACAGACCCCCAAATTACTTTAACTTCTAATACTTCGGCAGGGGATGTAGTTACTGCCCCAACATCTACTCATAGAGTTATTGCTAATGCCGCTTCTACTTTTACTGTTTCTCCGCCATTAACCGGAGTTACTTTGAGTGCCAGTAATGATTATTTTGTTTTGAATAAATACGGTGCGCCTTTACCTGCACCTAAAAGCGGAACAGTGAAAAGGCTAGCCGCCGACAATTGGCTAGGAATTATTGACAGTTTAACATTCCCCGAAAATGAAGTAGAAACTAAGCAACAGAATCTATTTGTTGGTGGTAGTAGAAACTACACATACCAATACAAGGGAATAGAAACAGCAGGTTCGGCTGATATTGGAGTTGTTGCTAATCATGCGGCTTGGTTGTATTACTTCTTTGGAAAGGTTACAGATATTAACGAAGGACTTACTTCGGGCGGTTCTACCGTAACTTACAGTGCTGATTCGGCAGGTAGTCCAGCACATTATATTGCTTCCTCAACAAATTCATTTATTGTTGAAGTTACTCCCGAACATAGTGGGCCTTTTTATTATAGAACTCTTACAGAGGGAGGAACTGCTAATATTATTGTTCCTCCTGTTGTAAGAGGACATGATTCCGAAACCGATATGAAAGTAATTACTGCCCCTGCTGAACACACTGATGGTTCAATAATCAATGCAATAACATATACTTTTGGTGAAGAAGATGGAGACAATCTGCCTTCTTTTTCTTTGGAACAGTCGTTTTCTAAGTTGCCATCGAGTAATCCTTACAGAACAAATACTGCTGATGCTGATGAAGACACTAATTTTGTTCGCATTGCTAGAGGACTACGAGTTAATACTCTTACTCTTACTGCTAATGAAAACGAAGAACTTAAAATGTCTATGAATATGTTGTGTAGAAACCTTCACACTATTGGAAAAACAGAAGCATATGAGGCTAGAAGAGGCGTTTCGGATGAAACTTCTTTTGTTAATTATTCTTCTGTAGACTCATTTAGAGAGCCTTTCTTTTTCTCGGATGGTGCTATCAATATGTTCGGACAAGAACTACTAAAAATTACTAATTTTACTTTGACTATGAACAATACACTTACGGATAAGAGATTTGTTGGCATGGGTAGTAGAAAAGTTAAGGATGCTATACCTGCTCAAAGAACTTATGAAATGACATTTACTGCTATGGTTACAGACGATAAGTTGTATAATGAACTTTTGAATACTAGTGAAACAACAGGTAGCAACATTACTTTAGCATTTACTAAAGATAATGGAGAAGCAATAAACTTAGCATTTGATAATTATTTCTTGACTAGTAACTCTTGGCCTATGCCCGAAGACAAAGGCCCAATTATGGTCGAAGGAACAATCATGGCTAGAAGTATTGGAACATGCACTGCTAAAACTCATTGGATTCTACAGGGGTGATTTTTTTGCGTTTGCTTACTAGAGAAGAGAAACTTGCTAAAATGGCTGAAAAAATGCTAGAAAAAAGCAAGCCTAAGAAAAGAGGAAGACCTAAAAAAGAACCTGTAGAAGAAGAATAATACTCCACCAACACCGTTTGTTTGTTTGTTGGTTTTGAAGGTGGATAAAATTATGGAAAAAAATATTGTAAAAGATAAGAGCGTGTTATTTGCGCTAATGGAAGAGAAGTGCCACGAATTAAAAGTGTCACCGACAAGTGATGAATACCTCAAGGTTTGGGTAAGAGAACCAACTTGGCTAGAAGTAGAACAAGCCATGACTTCTCTAATGAATATTGATGCTAAAACTCAAAGTTTTGACATTGACCTAAACGGAATGTATCGCTACTTGGTAGAAAAGTTTGTAGTTCGCACAGAACCAAGCCTTACTACTCTTGAACTCATTCGACTCAATCCTTACATTGGTTCTCAATTAAAGGAAATACTACCTAATCCTATGGATGCTCTAGCCGAGGATGGAGAAAAAAACGAAGAGTGAGGGATGCTTTGAAAGGAAGGAGTAATGACCCTTCTATGGCATCCCTCTTGATTACCTATACGCTTTCATCGGCGTTATCAATAAGCCCTTTAGAAATATTAAAAATGCCAGCGAGTTTAGTCATGGATTTACTATATGTGCATAGAAATATAGAAGAACTTAAAGCCGAAACCATAAACAAAGAAATGAATAAGGTGAAGTGATATGGCAACAACTCATCAAAAACTAAACGACCTTATGGATATTCAAAGTAAAATGCTTGGCATAATGAAAAACTTAACTCCTGTAATTGAAGCACAGGCTAAGGCTATGGATAGTTTAGGAAAATCTTCTAAAGAAGCAGAAGAAGATGTTGGTAGAGTAGAAACTAGATTAGGAAGATTTATTCAAAATACTATTAGAGCGCAAACCGGATTTAAAGGGGGTATGCACCGTATTTTATACGGTGTAGATGGTTATTTTAGATTTAAAAATGCACTAGATACTACATTGTCTTTTATTGATGCTAGGCTAATTAGACCATTATCGGGTCTAGGAAAGAAAAAAGATGGCGGAGTTTTAGGTAGAATGATGTTTGGTTTGGGTGGTTCTTATCGTAAGACTCAACAACAAGCAAGTTCCTTTTTCTCTATTATAGATGAACAATTAGAACATTCAGTTGTAGGAATGGCTAAAATGTTGGATTCTAATTATAAATCTCCGGTTCAAAGAGGCGTTGCCGGTGCTAAAGAAAAATTGTTAAACTCTAAAGCAATTAAGTTTTATAAAATGCAAAATAAAATGAAAGTATTTAATAATTTTTTGAGTGCTAAAGGTAAGGGGCTAGGTAAAATAATTATGAGTTCATTAAAGGCTTTAGGAACAATGGCTCTTATGGCTATGAAATACTTTATAATTATAGGGTTGGCATTAACCGGAGTATTTGTCTTAGTTAAACTGTTAAAGAAAGCGGGCCTTGACGGAGAAAAATTAAAAGAAATTGGTATTGGTATGTTTAATATTGTAGAACATTTCGGTAGGAAAATATATGAGAATCTAGAAACTATGTATGAAGGTCTTTATTTAATATACAATTCTATATTTGGTGATGGAGGATTCCCTGAATTATTAGAAGGATATTTTATGTTAATAGGTGGATTTTTAGGAGTGTTATGGAACTTGTTTTTGGCAGTCGCTATTCCTATATATTATGCAGGTATCGAGATATTGAAGACGGTGATTACTAATTTATCAAGTAAAGGAAAGGATTTTTTTGTTGATAATCTAGCCGAACCAATATATAAAGTCATAAATTTTATGCAAAAAGTTTTGTTTATTTTATCACTTGTAGCGTTGGTAATTGGTGGTATAATTGGCTTAGCGGCGGGGGGTTGGGCTGTTGCTCTTGCGGGTTTTGCAGGTATAGTTGGTGTCGCCATAGCAGATGCCATAAAAGATGCAATAGGAAATAAACTAAAACTACCGTTTATGGCAAACGGAGGACTTTCTAAAGGGGGTTTAACTGTTGTTGGTGAAAGAGGGCCGGAATTAGTTCGGCTTCCTAATGGTTCAAGAGTCCACTCTAATTCCGAATCTAAAAGAATGATGTCCGGTGGTGGGCATAATATTACTGTAAATGTTCAAGGTAGAATAGGGGCATCCGATAGTGAACTAAGACAAATTGCTCAAAAGGTGGGTCAAATGATTAACAAAGAGATTAACAGAACAACTTCTTCAAGAGGATTAGGTGCATAATATGGCTGACTTAGCAGGTGCAAATCTAGAACATGCAGTGTTTTTGAAGTTGGGTTCATATGGAACAGGTGGTAGTTCCGAGGATTTAGTTACAAATACGATTCCTTTGAAGGTAACTAGTATTACTATAGCAACGGCTAAAACAATTCCTTCATTAGAAGTTCCTTTTTCCGGCGCATTATCCGGTGAATCCGTTACTGCGGCTTTGGATTTAGGTATGGCTAGTAAGTCAATAAGTCTTAATGGTTTTATTTTAGAAGATACTATTACAAAAAAATGGGCGGAAGATGATGCGCCAACAGGTGCTAAAACTTACACTGCAATTGAACTCGCTCAAATGATACATTCTAGTGTAGACTCTACCGGACTTCAAACATATCAAGCGATTAACGAATTGGTTTTTCTTTATGATTCTAAAGTGGATGAGAACGGACTACAAAGGGGAGTAGACCAAGCATCAATAGATGTTGATGGAACAGACAAAACACAAGTAATACCGTTCAATTATTCTTCTAGAGGAAACAGAAAAGAAAGAGACAATCGAGGTGCTGTTTTATCAAGCACTTTCCCCACGAATCAATTCTCTACAGGAATGAAAGGATTTGTCCGAAGTTTCAATACTACAATAGATTCGGAAACCATTGACATTAGTTTTGATTTACAATTTGAAGTCGCTCAAGTATTCCCTAGCGGTAATATTGCTACAACAATTGCGGATGCAATCTCTTGAGGTGAAAACATGTATCGAGTAATGACAGGAAAACAAAGAAGTTTGGTATTCCCTGTTATGTGTAATGCACATGTAAGAATAGATTATTCGGATAACATACCAAAAGGTGCTGATAATACTACCGCTTCTAGTGAT
>Ga0209634_1003036_pt1 | contig 11506 bp, 13 predicted proteins | sample LinPmetageLP40_FD_184043 | JGI IMG/M metagenome (GOLD analysis project Ga0209634, IMG submission 184043) | Marine viral communities from the Pacific Ocean - LP-40 (SPAdes) (version 2) | ecosystem: Environmental > Aquatic > Marine > Oceanic | place: Pacific Ocean | collected 2010-08-26 | reverse complement strand
GCAAATTTAGAGTATTTTCTATATACTATTTTATAAAATGAAATCTGAGGATTTAATTCTAAAAAATTATTAGCAGAATTTGTATTTAAATTTTTTATTTGATATAATGCCCCAACAGTCATAATTAATAATATTATATATTTTCTTTTAAATATTTATATTATTAGTTTCTTATATTTTTATATAAATTGTATTCTTATAGATTATAAAATGAAAAAATAATATAATTAAAACCAGTTTTATAAAGTTGTATATATGTTTATCATTTCTTAAATCAGTAATTATTTCTAAAAAATTATATAAATATCCTTCATCTTTTTTTATTCTACGTATAATACATTCAACTCTACTAAATGAACATTTTCTATAATTAAAAATCCATTTAAAACATATAAATAATATTAAAAATATATAAATTTTATTAAATTCATATCCTAAAATTATTATTAAAATGCCAAATATTAAATATAAATAAACTAAAATTAATATATTTTTCTTATTTATTAATTTATTCATTAATTATGAAATATAAAATATAATATAATTATATACAATGACTGTTTCATTAGGACTTCAAGTTTTAGTAAATAAATTTACCAATAAAGAAAAATTTAAAGGAAGCTCATCATTTGGTATAACTAAACTCGTATTTGGTATAATAAATTGGATAATATTTTGTATTGCAATTTATTTATCTTTTAAATGTAATAATGGATTTAAATTAGAATCATTTCTGGTAGCATGTTGTTGTTCTCCATTCTATTTAATATATAGGATAGCTGTTCCATGCTAATTATTTATATTTAGTTTAACACTTATTATTTAAATATTAATTAATTATACATGGGAAATATTTTTGATACTTGTAAAAAAAAAAATACTAAAATTTATAATGGTTCTTTATTTGAAAAATTAAATACAACCAGAGATGATCCGTATTCAAGTGTAAATTTATATAATAATCTTGATTTTATTGAAATCAATGATAAAATAGATAAATTAATAAATAGAATTAAATTATGCGAAAATAATATAACAATATTAGAACAAAATACGCAAGAAAATATACAATTATTATCTCAAGATATACATCATATTAATAATAAATTAAAAATCGAACCACCAGCTGTCATCTAAATAAGGAGGTAATTGACCTGTATCAGAACATGCTTGATTTGATGGTCCATCTTTTGTTATTGATTCTATTTCATAATATGTTAATGCTTTTCTATAATATCTTAAATTAGATAAATATCCATCAAACCCACCATATAGGTTTATCCACAAATCTCCAAAATTTTGTTTTGGAACACCATCTAATTCTGTTCTTTTTCGTAATTTACCATTTATATAAACATCAAGAAATTTACCATTTAATACTATAACACAATGTACCCATCGTTTTACTGGAATATTCTCAATATCTACATGTTCCATTAATTTATCAAAAGTATTCATATATATTCTTAAGGAATTCGTTTTATCATGTAACCATACTCCTGGGGCACGGTTTGGATTAGCATTTTTATTTCCTTTATGGAACATATGTTTCCATTCTCCAAATTTATATTCCATATTTTCGACAACAAACCAAAAACTATACGAAAATACTGCTCCACCTTCTTGATTATCTGAACGATATAATGTAATAGAATTTTCATCCTTTGGATCTTGTGTTATAACTTGACTATTTTTACCATTAATAGTCCCATTAATAATATAAGGACTATTGTTTTTACTATATAAAATATAAAATACTAATTTATATATACCAAACATTATAAGAAAAACTATAACTACAATTATAACAATTTTTAATATTTGAAACATTAAATTATTTGATTTAGTATTTCTATTATTCATATAATAATAATAAATATAATATTTTTATATTTTTAAAATAATCCACTACTTATATTAACTGTTGGACCATTTTTATATCTTTGATTAATATCATCAACACTTAATGCTTTATTTGTATATTCTAATTTTGATATATATCCATTAAATCCAGTCATAGAATCAGTTCCCTGTTTCCCTACAAATAAATCACCACTATTTGTTGTTGGTGAACCAGATAATATGCAACTTTTTACTAATGATCCATCCATAAATATATCTAATACATTGTTTCTTAACGAAATATTTAAATTTACCCATCGTTGTATTGGAAAATTTTTAATTTCACATTTATCGGTCCCAATACCATTACTTTTGTCACAATTTTCGTTACCACATTCCGCTGAAAAACTGGTTTCTAAACCAGTTAAAACAACTAATGTATTAACATGTTTTTTAAACCAAACACTTGGATTAGAGTTGTTGTTATTACTATCTTCTATATTTCTAACAGATTGTGATGATGAAATCTCACCTTTAAATAAAATACATTTATCTACTTCATTTCTATATTGATAATCATTTACATATATCCACATATTAATATTATATTCATTTCCAGATACTGTCGCGGGTATTGATCCAGATGTAAACATTTTATCTAATTGAGCATCGTGAATATATGGTATTAATAATTTAGATTTTTGTATTTCTTTTTTGTCGGTAAAATAATGATACAAAAAATATCCAGCAACTGATAATATAATTAATAATAATATTACACCTATAACTATAAATACTTTATTAGATACATTTGATGGTGCTGATGGTGGAGATTTATATCCCGAATTAGAACCGAATATTTTACTTGATATTCTTGAAAATCCCAACCCATTCGAAGTATTTCCTTTTAATTTATTAATTTTTTTATTAACATTATTTAATCTTGATAATAAATTATTTCTATTAGTCATTGTAATTAATACAGAAAATAATTTATCCTAAAAAATTATTAAATTGTGATAAATCTGTTTTAATTTCATCGATTTTTTCACTTTCAACTACACTTTCATATGATGGTAATGAATCAGGATGATGTGTATAATTTTTATTAAATATATTATTTATTTTATCTGGTGTTAAGACATAATTATAATAATCAATATATCCAATATATCCATTAAAATTATTATATTTTTCTCCTATACTCATTAATTTATAATTTCTTAAATTTGGATTTAATAATTCTTTTGATATATATATTATTCCATTTTTATAAATATTTACTAATTTATTATCAACAGTAATCGTAATATTAATCCATTTTTGTAATTCAATATTTTCTAAATCAAAATTATAATATGTTAATCTATTTTCATTATAATAAACAAGTTGAATTCTAATTACATTTTCATTAATTAAGTATAATATATTTGGACTTCCATTATTATCTATAATTGTTTTATAATTACTTGTCCCATTATCCCATTTAGTATTAAGATATAAATTATTTACTCTAATCCAACATGATAATGTATATTGGATTCCTTCTTCTGAGGATGGCATATTTTCAGAACCAACATAAATAACTTTATCACTAAACATTAATTTATGATCATTAAATAAATTTGTATGTCCAAAATCTGTAAAATAAAAATATGAAATTATAATTAAAACTAAAATAATAACGCAAATTATTATAATTTTTTTAGTTTCCATTTATAATAATTATATAAAAAAACTTTGTATAGCATCTATAATTTTAAATCTGCTAAAAAAATTATTAAATCTTTTTGATTTTGGTATTAATTTATTATTTGGTATATCATTTGAATATTTTAATACTTCTTCACTATTTATTTGATAAGGTATATAGTAATAATTAAATAAACTACCATTATAACTTGTTGGATAATTAAAAAACATCATATTATCATTATATATTGGCTCTCCCATAAATTTATGAATTTTACGCAATTTACCATTTAAATATACATTTAATACTTTATTTTCAAATACAAAACCTATATGTGTCATTTTTTTATATGGTATTTCTATATCAACATATTCTATCCTAGTAGTATGTTTATCGATTAAATTTTGTGAATATTCCATATTAGTAGCATGTTCATCTTTATTAATACATTTAGAACCAGTCCATTTACAATATGATTTAGTATCACAAACATTTGATGTATTAATTAAATGACAAAAATCTTTATAAATTTCTGTATTAAAACTAATTCTTAAATTTGTATTTGTAGGATTTATCCATAATCCAGGACTCTGTTGATAAATATCTGTTGTTAAATCATTCCATTCGTTATATTGTAATAAGTCTAATTCTCTTAACTCTGTTCCTTTATGCATAACATGTTTCCAATATTTAAAATTCTTAGTATAATCATCCAAATATATAAAAAACATCATACTATAATTATATCCATCTTTAGGTAATTTAATTTCATTTCCATCTATTTTAAATGGTTTATTAGAATGTTGTTCTTCTATATATAAATGAACATTATATACATTTTTATAATAATAATATAATATTACACCAATTATTATTAATAATAATACTGATATACATGCTATTATAATTAATTTATATTTCTTATAAAAATCACTAATACCAGTCACTTTATTATTAGCATTATTTAGTTTATTATTACCATTATTTAGTTTATTATTACCATTATTTAGTTTATTAGTAGAATTATTTAATTTATTAGTAGCATTATTTAATTTATTAGTAGCATTATTTAGTTTATTAGTAGAATTATTTAGTTTATTAGTAGAATTATTTAGTTTATTAGTAGAATTATTTAGTTTATTAGAAATAGAATTAGTCATTAAATATATTAAATATTTAATTTATCATTTATTGTTTTCAATCCATGACAATTTCGACATAATGCCTGTAAATTATATATTTCATTATTACCTCCTTTATATAATGGAACAATATGATCTATTTCATAACTTGCATCTAACATATTATTACATAAATTACAATGCCATTTTTGATTAGCAGCTATTAATTTTTTTGTTGATTCATTTAATCTTCTTTTACTACTATTTATATTTTTTGTTTTAGTTAATATTTTTCCTATACTATCTTTTTCTAAATACATTGTTATAATTGGTAATATAAACCAAAAATTTTTAACAATATTTATCCATCCTAAATTAAATGTAATAATTTTACATTTATATAATATAAATCCAACAACACAAATTATAATTATATATACATCTATCATTAAAATAGTATTATAAAAATATTAATGACTTTTTATTATTCTAAATGTATATTTTTTCTTGTAATATATAATTAATCCAACTATTCCAATAATTAATAATATAATTATTATTGATTTAATTGTAAAAAATTTAGTTTTAAAATTAGTCATACTATAAGGATTATTGTAATGTTTTTTATATATTTTGGATACTTCATCATAACTATATATTCGTTTTCCTAATGATTTATTAACTTCATTATGTAAATCAATCGTATAAATAAATAATGAATTAGCATCTGTTAAATATTTAGATACTGGATTTTCATTTAATCGTTGTGTATAATGTAATTTACATTTATCACATGGTATTATGTATTTTAAATTTTCGAAAAAACTTTCATAATTTCGTATTTCTTCAAAACTTGGATTATCAGGAAAATTTAATGCTATTGTATGCATAAAAAACCATAATTTTGGTCCCCATACTGTTGGTTCCATATAATATAATATTATATTTATTTTACAATTTAACCATTAATTTAGAAAATACTTAAAACATAATTAATAAACTATATTAGAATGGTAAAAAATACACTATATTGTGGTAATTGTGGAAAATATGGACATGCTTATAGAAAATGTTTGGCCCCCATAATAAGTTATGGTATAATAATATTTAAAAAAATAGATAATAAACTAAAATATTTATTGGTCCAACGTAAAGATACACTTGGTTTTGTTGAATTTATGAGAGGAAAATATAATTTAGAAAATATTAATTATATTATTAAATTATTTAAAATTATGACTTTTAATGAGCGAAATGATATTGTATCAAATAGTTTTGATATATTATGGAATAAATTATGGATGGATCAAGATAATAAACAGTATCATAATGAATATGAATCATCTAAAAAAAAATTTAATTTGTTAAAAAATGGACTAAATATTAAAAACAATTATATTTCATTATTATCTATACATAAAAATACTGAAATATGTTGGTTAGAACCTGAATGGGGATTTCCTAAAGGTCGTCGTAACTTAAAGGAGAGTAATTTAGATTGTGCTAAAAGAGAATTTGAAGAAGAAACTGGTATTAACAAAGATGAATATAATATTATATATCAAATAGATCCATTAGAAGAATTATTTTCAGGATCGAATAATATACGATATAAACATATTTATTATATTGCTATGGCAAAAGATAATATTAATATTGATTTTACAATAGATACAACTAATTTTAATCAAGTATCCGAAATTCGTTCTATAAAATGGCATAGTTTTGTGGAAAGTATGAATATAATACGAAAATATAATATGGAAAAGAGGAATGTATTAGAAAAATTACATAATATTTTAATAAAATAAATAAAATGTTTAATAATAGTAATGATATCTAAAAAAAGTATTTTTAGAAAAAAACCTACAAAAAAACAAGAATCGCGTTTAAATAATAATCGGAGTAGAAAAGATAATACAGAATTATATAATTCATTTATATTAAAATATAAAGATCTTAGTGAAGATGAATTAATTGAATTATCTAATAGATTACTTAAATCATTAAATGATGAAAATAATGAATTACTATATAATGCTTTAAAAGATATTATGCAATCTAAATTAATTGGGAAATATACATATAATAGTAAATTCTCTGGTTATCCTGATTATGAAGATGATTCATTTAATAGTAAAATATCGAATAAAAAAGAATTTTATATAAATAAAATACAAAAAAGACCCAAATTAAATTATAAAGAACAAGAAAATATGAGTAAAAAATTATGTGACCCATTATATGGTAATCCTAAAAAAGAAGAAATTATATTTAAATTAACTGAAAATCAAAAATTCCTTAAAAGTTTTATGGGACCAAATACACCATATAATAGTATGTTATTATATCATGGAACTGGTGTAGGTAAAACATGTACGAGTATATCTATAGCAGAACAATATAGCGATGAATTAAAAAAATTAAATAAAAAAATTATTATTTTATTGAATCCAAGTATTAAAGCCAATTTTATTAAAAATATTTTTAATATTCAAAAAATAAAACAAGGCATCCCATATTATCAATGTACTGGTGATAAATATTTAAATGAATTAGATATAGAAAATATGGATACTATAAATTATAATTTATTAGAATCTAAGATGAATAAAATTATTAAAGGTCGGTATGAATTTTATGGTTATCAAAAATTTGGTAATATTATAGAAAATCTTCAACAAAAAATAAGAGATAAATATCCCGAAAAAGATCATCTAAGATTAATTAAAAAAAAAATTAAAGATACATTTTCTAATACTGTATTTATTATAGATGAAGTGCATAATATTAAAGAATCAAATTCATTAAAAGTATTACCTCCATTATTAAATAAAGTAGTAACATATGCTGAAAATATGAAATTATTATTATTATCGGCAACACCCATGTTTGATACATCAAATGAAATATTTTTTTTATTAAACTTAATGCTTAAAAATGATGACCGTCCTATCATGTATTCTAAAGATTATATGGATAAAAATGGAAACTTAATACAAAATATGAAGTCCAAATTTATTCGTAATATTAGAGGATATATCTCTTATATGAGAGGTGAAGACCCATATAGATTTCCTTTAAGATTATATCCATCACCTAGAAATATTATACCAATTAAAAATATGCCAACTATAGATAGTAGTGGTAATGCTATAAATGATAGATTAAGAATTAAAGATTTAAAAATTGTTGGATGCTCTATGAATAATTATCAACTTTCAATATATGAAAAAATGGAACAATCAAAAGAAAAATATGGTGCTTTTGAACAACCTGCTATTATGTGTTCAAATATAGTATTTCCAAAAAAAGATGTAAATAATGTTATGAATCAATCATATACTTTAGATAATTTTATAAGTAATAATGGTTTTAATAATATAATGACTAAAAAAAAAATAAATGGTAGTATAAAATATTCTATTAAACATGATGAATATAAAGATTTTTATAAATTAAAAAATCTTAAAAATTATTCTACAAAAATAAGTGCTATTATAGAAAATATAGATAAACGTGATGGTATAATATTTATATATTCGCAATTTTTAAATTCTGGATTAATTCCATTAGCATTGGCACTTGAATATATGGGAATTAGTAAATATGATAATTCGTTAATAACTGATAAAATACCAAATAAAGGTAATTATATTATAATATCCGGTGATTCTGATTTATCAAATAATGCTTATTCAGATTATTTAAAAATACAAAATGAAAATAAAAATGGTGAAAAAATTAAAATAATTTTAGGTAGTGAAACTGCTGCTGAAGGACTTGATTTTTCGTATATTAGAGAAGTTCATATATTAGATCCTTGGTTTCATTTAAATAAAATAGAACAGGTTATAGGTAGAGGAATAAGAAACTGTTCACATATTGATTTAGATTCAAGAGATAGAAATGTAACTATTTATTTATATGCAGCTATTAAAGCATCAAAGGGAATATTAGAAGAAACTATTGATTTAGAAATTTATAGAAAGGCAGAATTAAAATCGAAACAAATGTCTGAAATTGAATATATACTAAAAACAAATGCTGTAGATTGTTATTTAAATTTAAATGGAAATAAATTTGAAAATGACGTAGATTATTCTAAAAAATGTAATTATAAAAAATGTGATTATAAGTGTAATTATAATGTAGATGATACTAATTTAAATTATGATACAATCGCATTAGATGAATCTATAATTAAAGATAATATAAATGATATTAAACAAAAAATAGTGCAATTATATAAAATTAATTACTATTATAGCATTAATGATTTATCAACTATATTAAATGTAGATAAATTATTACTATATTTCGCATTAAATGATCTTATTTCTAATAATACTAAAATAATAGATAAATACAAACATTATGGATATTTAATATATAAAAATAATTACTATATTTTTGTTAAAAAAAATAGTAGTAAATTTATTTCATTAAATAATATACGTAAAAACTCAAAAAAAAGAATTAATACATTTAATATATCTCGGAAATCATTATTAAATTCAATAAGTAAATATGATAAATTAGAGCCTAAAAATAATAGTATTAATAGTATTATGGAAAAAGGTACTATTATTATTTCTAATTATGAAACTAATAATAATATAATTGATCATTTAGTGAAATTAAAATTAGATAATGAATTAATATTAGATATGGTATCTAAAATTAATAATTATTATTTAGATAATATGTTAATAGATGATAAAAAAATTTTAATACATTATTTAATTATTAAAAATAATAGTAATACTTTGACTAAATTAGAAGAAACTATTTATAATAGTATGTATAATATATTATTTTATAAACGCGATGTTTATTTTAATGATATTACATATAAAGGTGATGAAAATATATGGGGATATAAAATAATAAATAAAAAAAAAATAGAATATTATAAATTTAATAATGAAAATAACACATTTAATAAAGCAAGTGAATTAGAAGTAAAACAAATACAAAAATCATTTAAAAAAAAAAATATAAATAATCCTATTTCAGCAACCATTATAGGTTATTATGAAGTTAAATTACCACAAAATACTATTGTATTTAAAATTAGAGATAAAACATTAGAAGGTAAAAAAGGATCTCAGATTAAAACTGGTAGTATATGCGATAATGATGGTATGAAAAAAACAAAAGTTATTAAATTTATAGAAACTGTATTAGATTCATCAATTTATACTAGTAAAGAAAAAATACCAAATAAAAAATTATTATGTAAATATTTAGAATTTTTATTGAGATATTATGATATAACAAAAGATGACTATAGATATTTTTATGGTCCCGAAGAAACTATAGAATATAAATTAAATGAAAAATAATTTATTTTAACACGATTATTTATAAGACTTAATGTAAAATTAATTATTTTTTAAATCACCATATATACTCTGAATCCCAGTAATAAAATTAATTATACACACAATTGATATAACTAATAACATAGTTTTTTCAGCTATACTAAGTCTATTAGATTGATTAGAATGATTTCTTTGCCATTTATAAAAATCTTCATTTCTTTCTCTTAACTTATTTCTATATGAGTTATTATTACTACCACCTCTTTTTTTTTTCTGTGATTTTTTCTTAGATTTTTTTCCTTTATTAAATAAAGCTTGTAATTCTGTACCTTTTTTATACATAACTAATAATAAACGTAAGTCTAATTTAATAAAATCAGATTTTAATTTAGATATAGAAGTAATTTTTTTATTTGTATCTATTTTAATACTATCTAAAATTTTAGAATTTTTATCTTTGACTTTATCTATATTATCCATTATATAAATATAATATATTAATTTTTAATTTTTATAAATAAAATTGATTATTTTAATTTAAAAAAAAAACATATTATTATATAATGGATAATATATATACTAAAGATATTATTAAAAAATCTTTAGCAATTGAGCCTAAATTTATTAATAATAATCTTAGTGAGTATATTTTAAAAAGATTAAAAGATAATTTCGAAGGTAAATGTTTAAAGTTTGGATATATAAAACCAAATAGTATTAAAATAATTAAACGTAGTATTGGGTCAGTTTTATCAAGTCATTTTAATGGAAATATATTATATAATATTGAATTCTCAGTTGATGTTTGTAATCCATTAGAAGGAACAATTATAGATGTATTAGTTAAAAATATTAATAAAATGGGTATTTTATGTGAAGTTAGTGAAGAAGAAAATAGTCCATTAACTATATTATTAGCAAGACAACATCATATTAATAATGAATCTTATTTAAATTTAAAAGATGGCGATTTAATACAAATAAAAATAATTGGTAAACGATTTGAATATGGAGATAATCAAATATCTGTTATTGCGGTATTACATGAAGAATAATTTTATGCAGATAGATTAACCATTGTATTTAATTTAGAAATACGCTTTAATCTATCTAAATAACGTAATTCTCTTGGAGTTTTAGCGGTTGCTATTTTATTATCAAGAAATTCATGTATTTTTTTAGTTTTAGATCTTAATACTCTATTTGATTGTTGTATAGTTTTTGTACGTTTTGATTTTTTTGCTTTTACTTTTTTTGTTTTTATTTCTTTTTTATAATATATAGAATTTGTATATCTTTTTAATAATAATTTATAATAATTTAATGTTTTCTCATTTATACGGCGTTTTTTTATATCTTCTGATGTATTACCCTTTATTTCTAAATTAGTTTCAATTAATTTTTTAATAATTTTTTTATAATTTAGTATTAATTCTTTGGCTGCTGCTTCTTCGGCTGCTGCTTCTTCGGCTGCTTCTTTGGCGGCTCCTTTGGCAGCTCCTTTGGGGGCTCCTTTGGCGGGT
>Ga0209634_1003034_pt1 | contig 11510 bp, 8 predicted proteins | sample LinPmetageLP40_FD_184043 | JGI IMG/M metagenome (GOLD analysis project Ga0209634, IMG submission 184043) | Marine viral communities from the Pacific Ocean - LP-40 (SPAdes) (version 2) | ecosystem: Environmental > Aquatic > Marine > Oceanic | place: Pacific Ocean | collected 2010-08-26 | reverse complement strand
AATACAAAACTGGAGTGATGATTATGATGTTAAAACGTATTTACGTTAAGATAATAAAAATTTATAAACAAATTAAAAGAAGATTATTTGGTAAAATATGTGAGTGTAACGACTAATGAAATATTTAGTAATATTTTTATTTTTAATTACTACTATATCTTTTAGTAATGATATTATAAAAAGAAAACTTACAATGGAATATATATGTGCAGATAGAGAATTTGCAGTTAATGATTTAAAAAATAGATTAGCTCTTACTAGAATAGCTTTTTCAGTAACCTCTAATAATAGTATTATAGAATTGTATACTCATAAACATAAAGGTAATTGGTTAATTATGATAACAGGAACAGACAAAATCACTTGTGGTCTTATGGGTGGTCAACAAGAATTTATATTTGAATAGGAGAAATAAATGTCATCAACATTTACAAGTAGAATAAGGTTAAACAAACAGGGTGATGGAGATAATCCTAACTCATGGGGTGTTGTATTAAATGATGGTGTTATTAGTTTAGTAGATGATGCTATTGCAGCATACACAACTATATCTATAGGTTCAGCAGCAACAGTTACATTATCTGCAGTTAATGGTGCAGGTGATACAGCTAGGTCTGCTTTTCTTGAAGTTAAAGGTTCAGTAGGTGGAGCTAATACAACTATAACATTAGAGATACCATCTAACTCAAAAAGTTATGTAATTAATAATAAAGTGTCTGCCAACACTACAGCTAGTGATATTGTTAAAATAAAAACTGCAGGTGGTACTGGTTATACTATACCTTTTGGTTCTGTAGGCCTTGTTATTTGTGATGGTACAAGTGTCTTTGCAACTAATACAAAAGGTTTAGGTTTTGGTACAGCAGCTTCTGCAGATGTAGGAACAGGAACAACAAATGTACCTGATGTATCTATAGCTGATGTACGATATGTAAGAACATCAGTAACAGCTAATACAACTGTACGTGGAGACTTTGTAGTAGAAGCAGGTTCATTAAAAGTAGGAACATCTGCTAGAGCATTTAATCCAATAACAACATTAACAGATGCTGCAAGTATAACAGTAAACTTTGCATTAGGTAATAACTTCTTAGTTACTATAGGTGGTAATAGAACATTAGCAGCACCTACTAATGCAGTAGCAGGACAAACAGGACAGATATATGTTATACAAGATGGAACAGGTTCAAGAACATTAGCTTATAATTCTGCTTATCAGTTTGTATCAGGAGCATCACCAACATTAAGTACAGGTGCAGCAGATGTAGATATATTATTATATAGTACAAGAAGTGCATCAACAATAGATGCAGCATTATTAAAAAACTTTGATTAGGATTATACATGTCACATCCTGACACAAAACTTATTAAATATAATATTGCTCCTGGTTTTCATAGAGAGTCAACACAGTATGCTGAAGAAGGTAAATGGTATGATGGTGACAGAGTACGATTTAGAGCTGGTAAACCAGAAGTAATACGTGGATATGAAACAAGAGTTAGTGCTACCTTTGATGGTAATGCTAGAGATTTAATAACTTTTGCAGATAATAGAAGATTAAAAAGAGCTGTATTTGGTACAGAGAAAAAACTCTTTGAACATGATGGTGATAGAATTGTAGATATTACACCGGTATCTGTTTCTGTTACTTTACCAAATGCCTTTTCTTGTGCTATTAGTGTTAATACAATAACTGTATCAGCAACAGCACATGGTAGAAGTACAGGTGACTTTGTATTTTTTACAAGCTCTACTACTATAGGTGGTAATGTAACTTTAGGAAATTCAGTTTTTCCTGTAAGTGTTATTAGCAATAATACTTTTGCAATAGATGTAGCTACTACAACAAGTGCTGCTCAATCATCAGGAAGTCAGGCAACAGCTCACTTCTTATTAGAAACCGGAGCTGCTGAAGCTGTAGCAGGTTTAGGATTTGGTGCTGGTGTTTATAATGCTGGTGTTTGTGCCTCTAATGTAAGAGCATGGAATCAACCAACATCTACAGGTTCTAGTGATTTTGTAAGTGAGATTACACAATGGAGTTTAGATAACTTTGGTGAAGATGTTATTGCAAATAGAAGAGGAGGCACAATTTATAGATTTGATGTTGATGCTTCTGCTACTCCAGCAAGAGCTGTAAAAGTATCTGGTTCTACTAACTCAACACCAACAACTGTAAACTCTATTATAATATCACCAAATGATAGACACTTAATATGTTTAGGTAGTAATGCTTTTAATACTACTGCAGACCCTAATGGAACATTTGACCCTATGACTGTTAGATGGTCTAATCAAGAAGATGTAACTAATTGGGTACCAAGTACAAGTTCTACATCAGGTGAAACAGTATTAACAGATGGTACAAAATTAGTAGGTGCAGTAAGAAGTAGAAATGCAATTAATATATGGACAGATAATTCATTATGGTTAATGCAATTTGTTGGGCCACCATTTACTTTTAGTTTTAGACAAGCAGGTAGTAATTGTGGTATGATATCTGCACATGGTGGTGTTGATTATAATGGTATATCTTATTGGATGGGTGAAGAAAACTTCTATGCTTATGATGGTCAAGTAAGAACTTTACCTTGTACAGTAAGAAGATTTATATTTGATGATTTAAACTATGATGTAAAAGATAAAGTGTTTGCTGGTATTAACTCTGAGTTTAAAGAAATTATTTGGTTATATCCAGGCACTGATTCATCTGAGTGTAATAAGTATGTAGTACATTCACCAGAAGAAAATTACTGGGTATATGGTACAGGATTATTTACAACCTTTGCAGATAGAACAGTATTTGGAAATACAATAACAACAGGTTCATCTGTAGGTGGTAGTAACTTATATAATAATGAACCAGTATCTGTATATACAGCAAACAATGCAGCACAAACTTCTTTTATAGAGTCAGCAGATTTTGATTTAGATGATGGTAATGAATTAATGTTTATGGATAAAATTATACCAGACTATGATATTAATACAGGTAATATAAAATTTAGTGTTAAGACTAAAAGATATCCTGAAAGTCAAGAGGTAACTGAAAAAGGTCCTTTTACTATATCTAATACTACAGAAAAAATAAGTATGCGAGCTAGAGGAAGGCAAGCTAAAATCAGGGTGTCTTGTAATTCCACCGGTACAAACTGGAGATGGGGAACAATACGTATGGGACTACAAAAAGATGGTGGTAGATAATGGCAAGATATCCTGAATTATCTAATCTAGTAAACTTACCAACAGAAGAAGTAAGAAACTTATATAATGAAATGCAAAGATGGGGTGCTACATTATTAAATGAATTAGATGCACGAGATGCACAAGTAGATAATAGACCATCAACAACAATACGAGTAGCAGTAACTTCAGGCAGTATTACAAATCCACAGAAAGGTGATGTAGTATATTCAACAAGCTCTGGTAAATATAAAGGTTTTGTTAGCACTGCAGCTTCAACAACATTTAAGGCATTTTTTTAATGAATGATTATTTTAAATTAATAAACTCTAGTAACTATATACAAAATATTAATCAAGGTAAAACAGGATTAATAAAAGGTGTATATAGTCAGAAGCAAAAGATAGAACCTTTACGTGATGTAAGTAATAGATTTTATGCAGACCAAACAAAGGCACAATCAAACTATATGGACAAAAGGAAAATAAAATGACAATGGGACTACAGGACTTAATGATGTTCAGAGATAATTTACAACAACCACAACCTACAGGTATGGATAATCTAAGAAGTTTACAGGCACTTACTATGCAAGGAATGGCAAATGAAGATTATATGAATCAAACTAACCCTATGATGAATGCAGGTCTTATGTCCCTACCTGTAGCACAAGCTGGGTTTGGTGGTTTTATAAAAAGTATTACTAAAGGAATATCAGGTGCTGTTAAAGGTGTAGCTAAAGGTGTAACAGGTGCTGTTAAAGGTGTAGCAGGTGCTGTAAAAAATATTGCTAGTTCACCTATAGGTCAATTTGCAATACCATTAGCAGCTATGTATTTAGGTCCAGCAGCATTTGGTTTACCAGCAACATTAGGAGGTAAAGTAGCATTAGCAAGTGGAGCTACAGGATTAACTTCATTAGTTGGTGGAGCTAAACCAAGTGAAGCATTTAAAAGAGCAGCAATAGCTGGAGCATTAACTTATGGTGGTGGTAAATTATTTGGAAGTAATGTTCAAGGAGCTTCTGGTAAAACAGCAAGTGGAGCTTTAACACCTGACAAAACAGGTTTTGCAGGAACTGCACCAACAACTGGTTCTTATAGTCAAGTAGGATTAGACCAAATTGCAGGTGGAGGATTACAACCACAATATGCAGTTGGAGGTATTGCACCAGATATAGGTTCAGCTACATATGGTTCACAAATTACTAATCAACTTGCAACTAATCCAATGACTGGTATTAATACTGCTAGTGCACCACAAATGGCAAATTATTCTGGAGATATAGGAGCAGCACAATATCCTGGTGGTGGTGCAACAGCATCTACTTCAACACCTATTATACAAGACCAAGTAATAACACCAAGAACACCTATTCAAAGAATAAAAGACTCTTTACCTTTTTCTGGAACAGATGAAGCAGGAACACTTTTAACTAGAGAGGTTCCAGGATTAGATAAAGTAGCTGGTTTAATACCAGAAAGTAATTTAGGTAAAGCAGCATTAGGTGTAGCAGGTTTATCTTTATTAGGTGGTGGACAACAAATACCACAAGACCAATTAGCTATGGCAGGATTAACACCAGTTGAAACTGATTTTGATAAACAAGTATTTACATATAAAGATACACAAGGTAATATATTAACAACAGAAGAAGCATTACGTAGAATACAAGAGGCCTCACAAGGTTTTGGCTCTGGAGGACAACAAGTAGCATCAGGTGTTAGAGCTGGTTTTGATAGAGTTGATGACCCAGTATTAAGTGCATCAGGTGGTTTAATAGGTATGATGTATGGTGGTTCTATACCGAAAGATAACATGGATGTAAAGTATAAAGAGTTTTCAGGAATGGTAGGTGGTGAAGGAACAGGTATGGAAGATAATGTTTATATGCCTATCGTAGAAGGTGAACAAGGACAACAAGTAGCAACACTAGCAGTAAGTCCAAAAGAATATGTAGTAGATGCTAATACTATGTCTTTACTAGGTAATGGTAATCCAGATGAAGGTGCACAAGTTATGGACCAAACAGTAAAAGATATACGTAAAAAGGCAACAGGTCAAACACAACAACAAAAAGAAATAGATGGTTTAGCAGCATTAAATAGAATGAGAAGGAGTATATAATGAGTATCTTATCGTCATTGTTAAGTATAGGACAGGGAACACCAACACAGCAAATACCCACTGCTGTTCAAACAACTGAGATAGCAAAAGAAGTAGCACCTTTTATAAAAGATATATTAGGTAAAGGTCAGGCTTTATATAAACAAAGAATGGATGAAGGATTTGTACCTTTTGAAGGACAGACACTTGCTGATGTTACTGCAGACCAATTAGCTGTTCAGGAAGGTTTAAGAGGTTTAGTAGGTTCTCAAGCTGCAGGAATACAAGAAGCAAGAGATTTAACTAGAGGCCAAACACAACAAGCTACTACTGAAGCATTACAACCTTTTATGAATCCCTATCAACAAGCTGTTACTGATATTTCTAAGAGAACAGCACAAGAAAGATTTGAATCAGAAACACTTCCTGGTCTTAGAAAACAAGCCATAGATGCTGGTGCTTTCGGTGGGTCTAGAGCTGCTATGAGAGAGTCACAGGCACAAGATGCACAAGCAAGACTACTAGCTGATATACAGGCTAAAGGAGATTTATCTGCATTTCAAAATGCACAAAAACAATTTGAAGCACAAAAGACTAGAGAAAGATTTGCTGCTGAAGGTCTTAGTGGTTTAACAGGAGCAGAGTTTGGAGCTAGAAAAGAAGAGCTAGCTGGATTACAAGCTGTTGGTGCTGAAGACCAAAAAAGACAACAACAGTTATTAGATGAATCTTATAAAAGATTTTTAGATGAAAGAAGATTTCCAGAACAACAGCTTGGTCAATATCAAGGTTTTGTTTCTGGTGCTTCACCATTTTTGAAATCAACAGAAACTAGAATGGGACCACAACAGTTTCAAGATAGTCCGGTAGAAAAAGCATTAAAATTAGCAGGAACAGGTTTAGGTACTTATAAAACAGCAGACGGATTAGGTTTATTTTCTAAAGAAGGTGGAGGTATTGAACAAGGTCTAGCTAGTTTACCTGTAGTTCAAAGAGAAGAAGGTCAACAAGTTTTAAATTTAAGAAAGCCATATGATGAACCAGGATTTGTAAGTCAAGGTGAACGTATAGCAGAAAAGATACAAAACCTACCAGGAGCTATAAAAGATTTTTTAGGTAGTATTATTGGGCCAACTGAAAAACAAAAAGAACAAAGAGCAGATTTAGACCAATATACTATTGATGCCACAGGAACAAGAAATAGATTAGCAAGAGAAAAAGCATTTGATAAAAGTGGTGAAGATGATTTAGATACTTTTAGAAAAAAACAAATTGAAGATGCAATACAACAACAAGAATTTGATGCACAAGTTGAAGGTCTTGACTCAGCTACTATTCCTAATGAATCAGAAGCTAATAAAACTAATGTTGTAAATACAGAACCTAAAATAAAAGGTAATGTTAAAAAAGAAGGTGATGCTCCTGGTATTGATAAAAAAGGATTACCAAGTATAAGAGAAGCATTATTAAAAAAAGAAGGTCTATATTCTAACCTTGATAAAAGTTTAACTGCTAGAATGAATGCTAGATTAGCTAATATTAAATCAAGTAAAGAAGCAGCAAAGGCACAGGCACAAATTGATTTCTTAATGGGATTTGGTAGAGGTAAAAGAGACCCTAATGACCCAAGTGCATTTGCAGGACTAGCAGCATCTGGACAAGAAGCTGTTGCAGCAACTGCAGATTTTAATAATCAAATTGCTAAATTAGATAGTCAAGAGTTAGATGTATTAGATGCAAACATACAAGATAAATTTAATATTGAATCAGAAAAATTAAATCTTGCATTTAAAAATGGTGAAATAACTAGACAAGAATTTAATGATAAATTAGCAGAAAGAAAAGTAGTAGCACAAGAACTACTTGCTGGTAAAAATGTAGCATATTTATCTTTAGATACTATTAAAGGTTTAATAAAAGCAAAAAATAACATGGAACTTACTCAACCTGAGTTTTTAAATGAAATAAAAAAAGAGTTAAAAGCAGAAAGAATTCTTTCAATGCATTTAAGTCCTGATATTCGTAAACAATTAGGAATAGAAGTTCCACCTGTTAATACTACTAAAACTAATAGTAAATTAATGGATACAACAGATGATGATATAAGTAAAGAAGAAATAACTGTAGGTTAATAAATGACAAATAAAATTACTTATGACTCTTTAATGAGAGATGATGAATTTTTAAGTGATGCCTATAAAGCATTACAAGCACAAGGTATTAATGTTAGTAAACAAAGAGGTGATATTCTAGATAGAATGTTGACTAACAAAAGATACTTTGATACAAATGTTGCATCTACTTTTGTTATTGGTGATAACGTAAAAGATATGTCTGATGAAGATAAACAGGCATATGGTAGAACTATAGATAAGATAGAACAATTACCAAGTATAGGTAAAGAAGGTGCTGCACCTACATCTGGTTTATTAAAAGATTATTTAGTAGCTGGTATTACTGACCCTACTAATTTAATATCTATTCTTGCTGGTGCATTTACATTTGGTGCTGGTGGTGCTGCTATTCAAGCAGGTAAAGAAACAGCAAAACAAGGTATTAAAAAGGCACTAAAAGCAAAAGTACGAAATACTATAGGTAAAAATAAATTAGCTGCTACTGGTAAAACTTTATTAGCTGAAGGTGCTATTGCTGGAGCTGGAGGTGTTACACAAAACTTAAAAGCACAAGATGTAGATATGGCATTAGGCAGAAGAGAACAAGGAAAGTTTGATGTTGGTTCTGCTTTAACACAAGGTGCACTAGAAGGTATTGCTAGTCCGGTTGCAGGTTTTGCACTAGCTGGTATAGGTAAAGCAGGTTTAGAAGGTGTTAAAGGTGCTGGTAGATTAACAGGTAAAGGTTTAGAAAAAACTAAAATAGGTAGAAGTGCAATACAAGCTGGTGAGCAAGCTGCAATGTATACCAATAGAATTAAAAATTACATACTTCCTTTTGGAGGAGTAGATGATGTTACTCAAAGAAACTTTGAAGCAGGCCGAGCTATATTTAAAGAAGTTAAAGCAGACACAGAAAGATTAGTTGATGACATTAAAATAGCAGAAGAAAGGTTTGTTAAGGATGATAAATTAAATGTGCCTGAAGAAATAAGATTAACTGCTGACCAAAAAAGAAATAAAATTAATGCTGCAATGGAAGGTGATGAGGTAGCTTTAAAAGATTTTAAAGAAAGAGCTGAAAGAATACCAGGAGATGCAGACATATATAAAGCTCTTACTGGTTTTGTTGAATTAAGAGAAAGAACATATAATAAAGTATTTCAATATACTGACCCAGCCAGTGAAAAAATAGAGTCTATTTATAAAATAAAACCAAATGAATATGCTAAAGTAGGATATGAGAGAACCTCAAGAGGTAAAAGAATACCTTTTAAATTATGGAAAAAATATGAAGCTAATGATGATTTAATAAAAAAGTATCAAAATATAGCTAGAACTGATGCAGATGAACAAGTTAGACTTGGTATTAGAAAAGGTAAGATAAATAAAGATACTGGTGCAGTAGAAGAAATTGGTGAGATAAACAAACTTTTTTTACCACAAACTGAAGGTAAACTAGATGTTACTAAACAAACTAAATTAATAGACGATTTTGCTGAAAAACAAGTATATGAAGGATTTTATTCAAAAGGAAAACCAACAAAGTTTGGTAGCTTAAAAACTAAAAAAGAAATAAATCCTATACTACAAAAAATATGGGGTGTTAATTCTAGTGCTGCAGTTCGAGCTGCAGAAACTATAGGTGCTATTACAGAACCTATATCAGATGTTTTAGTTGCAGACCAAATAGGTAGAAGTTTAGTTGGTAGAGGTATAGGTATTAAAGTAGGTGGTCCAGATGGAGAAGCTCTTACTAAAGACACAGCTAGAGCAGCAGCTCTTAAAGCTAGACCAGATGAAGATATGGTACCTTTAGTAGGTGGTAAAGAAGCAGAAGATGTTGGTATTAACTTAACAAGAACTGATATATTTAATCCTGAGTTAGGACAAATATTTGTACCTAGAAATGTTGCAGAAAAGCTAAGAGTTTTAACAGACACTAAACCTGTATTTGGTAATTCTTTTTTAGGTAGTTTATTTTCTGGTGCTAATGGTTATTTAAAGAAAGGTGTTACTGTTTATAATCCCTTTGGACATATAAGAAATATATTAGGTGTACCACAGTATGTTGCTTCTTCTGGTAATATTAGAGGTATAGGAAAATATGCGTATCAATTTACATCTGGTGATAAAATAACAAAAGATAAGTTTAAACAACTAGCTAGTAGATTAGGTGTAACTGCTACTAACGTGGAAATAGGACAAATATTAGGAAGATTATCTGATGCTAGAAAAATAGAAAGTGAAGATGGTCTAAAAGGATTTTTAGGTAGAAGATTTTTAGACTTAGCATCTGGTGGTGTAGCTGCTGCAGAAAGAACTAAACTTGGTACAAAAGTATCTAGACAAGCAGAGAGAACTTATACTGGTACAGATGATGTAGGTAAGTTAATGACATTGTTAGGTGAAAGAGGTAGAGCACAATCTATCTTTGATAACTTAACACCAGAACAAAAAGAATTAAAAAGAATAGAGTATGCTAAAAACTTTGGTCGTATTGACAAAGATGGTAATACTATGATACCTAAGAAAGATTTAAAACAATTTGATGATGATATGTTATTTGAAGAGGCAGCAGGTAAAACATTAAACATTGTACCTACATATGATAGAGTACCAAAGATATTAGAGAAAATGAGGGACATACCTGTGCTTGGTGCCTTTACTGCTTTTCCTGCAGAAAACTTACGTAATAAATATAATATATTAAAACTAGGTGCACAAGAATTAAAAGAAGGTTTTGAAACTGGTAATAAAGCATTACAAATAGCTGGAGTAGAAAGACTTAAATCACAGATTACAATGGCTGCTTTACCTACTGTTGCTGCTTATACTTATAATGAAGTTATGGGAACAGACAAAGTAGAACCAGGAATTAAAAAGTCTATGGCAGAGTGGGCTAAATATCATGCACTACAAATAAGACCTAAAGGTAAAGATAGAGAAGGCAATGAAACATATGGTGTTACTGATTTATCTTATAACAATCCAGACCAATATGTGTTAGATATTATTACACCTTTAATGATGGCAGCTGCTAGTGGTGAAGATGTGGTAGAAAAACTAGATGAGTTACTTCCATATGCTATAAAGAAAACATATGAACCATATTTAAGTCCATCAATGGCAACAGAGTTAGGTTTATCTTTTGTAAATTATGCAAAAGCAAATACAGATGAAGGCAAAATACGACACTTAACTAATTCTTATAAATTAATAGAGCCTGGTTTTGTAAAATTATTAAGAGATATGGGTGGTGATGCTGCAGTAGAAAGTGCATTTAATGTGTTATCACAAAAACTTTATGGTAGAGGTGAGATAGGTACTAAAATTAGAAATGCTTTAAACCCATCTTATTTTGGAGATACTGCAAAACTTTCTAAATCTTTAACAGAGTTAGGTTTTGAACCAACTGGATTTGAAAGTCCTCTTGCACTAGCTATGTATCCTTTTAGATTAGGATTAAAGGAACAAGATTATAAACCTAAAAAACAATTAGGTTTTGCTGTTAGTAATCTTATGAGAAATGCAAATGGTACATTAAAGTCTACAGTTCGTGAGTTAAAAAATAATTTATCTAATCCTAATGTAACTAAAAATTTATCTCTAAGAGGTGCATTAAAAGATTATCAAGAAGCTATTGAAGAACAGTTTGTTGCACAACAAGGAATATTTGAATTAGTAAATGATTTAAAATCTTTCATGAGTGAAGGCCAAATTAAAAAAATATTAAGAGATAAGAAAATAAAAGCTGCAGGTGGTTTTTCTAATTTAGAAATAAATAATATTGTAAAAGGTATATTTACAGTGCCTACAATCGGAGGTTCTTTTTTTAAAGATGTAAGAAAAAGTAATCCTGAGATAGCACCATATATACAAAACATGAGAGATACTTTTATAACTTTAGAAAGAGCATATAAAGGCAGTACACTACAAACAGAATCATTACCAGAAATAAATATAGGAGGAAAGTAATGGCAGACATGACTATGATATGGAACGCAATATTAACTATGGCAATAGGTGGATTTCTATGGTGGATACGTTCTACTTCTGCTTCTATTGGTAAAGTTAAAGATGAACTAGCAAAGGCTAAAGAAA
>Ga0209634_1003030_pt1 | contig 11514 bp, 10 predicted proteins | sample LinPmetageLP40_FD_184043 | JGI IMG/M metagenome (GOLD analysis project Ga0209634, IMG submission 184043) | Marine viral communities from the Pacific Ocean - LP-40 (SPAdes) (version 2) | ecosystem: Environmental > Aquatic > Marine > Oceanic | place: Pacific Ocean | collected 2010-08-26 | reverse complement strand
GTAAAAGAACATAATGGCTCAGCTAAAACAATGGAGAGAGCAGAACTGGGTAAGGATAGGAACTGATGGATCTATCAAAGGACCTTGCGGAACGTCGAAGGATAAGAAGAACCCTGACCGTTGCCTGCCTAAAAGAAAGGCTCTCAGTCTTACGAAATCAGAGAGAGCTAGCACAGCTAGAAAAAAGAAAAAGGCAGGAGCCAAAGGAAGAACAGTCGTAGCAAATACACCTAAAGCAAAGGTAAGAACTAAATGAGGAAGGAACACAAAAGCGCAAAGGGAGGACTCACAGCGGCTGGTCGTGCCTACTTCAAGCGCAAGACGGGTGCTAACCTCAAGGCTCCGGTCACGGAATCCAAGCCGAAGGGTAAGAAGCTAGCGAGAAAGAAATCATTTTGTGCCAGAATGTCTGGTGTTAAGGGTCCAATGAAGGATTCAAAAGGAAGACCAACACGAAAGGCACTTGCCTTGAAGCGTTGGAAATGTTAATAATTAATAAAGGTATTTATATGATAGGAACAATAACAAAACTAATAGGAAAAAAATTCGGTAGTAAGGCGCTTATGCAGCGCAGGAACGCAACCTCTACCTCCAATAAGTCACCAGGCGTAGAACGCAGAGTTGATGCCTCAGCAAATCGCGTGGACATAGTTCTTCCTTCGGTTAATGTAAAGGCAAAGGGTCCTAGATATGCAGACGTAAGAGCCGGTAGAACAACTGCGGCGCAAGAAAGTAAATTCCGCTATCGTAAGGCTCAAGAAGCTAAGGCAGCTAAAGCCGCAAAATAATTAATGCAAGAATACAGGTCATACGCTAACTTAGACGACCGCATCCTTAATGACGGGGATGTAGGTTTCGCTGGGTTTAATAATAGGCTTAGACCTGATCAGTTACAGGGCGGGATGCTGGTTGACTCCCAGAACATTCGACTGGATCGCAACGGTGAAGCACAAGTCCGCAAGGGTATCGAGGTCATTGAAGCCCCGTTTGCCGTAGGTGGCACTGTATTTCGACTTCCTTCTACGGCAGAGATTGGCAATGGAAGCACGGCTATGCTTCCTACGACTATTGAATCAGCTAGCCTTGTTGGTGCTGATAATCAGGCTAACATTATCATTGATGACCCAGCCGTAGAAGCTGGTCATACATTTGCAGCGGACGATGTTGTTACCGTAGAAGGACTAGGACCGAGCGGCTCATCTTTTACGGTTGACCCCAATGGTTTACGCACCCTTGTTTCCGTGACTGATAACGGGGACACACGGACACTTAAATACGCTCTTTCTGGTAGCAATGAAACTTATACGGCTCCCATCGTATTGCCCCAAAAGCTATCATTTACATTAAATGCTAATACAACACAGGCAGTTATTGGTTTTAACGCGGTGCTTGACCAAGGGCAAATTACTGAGGTCTATGCGAGTTCTGCATTCAGTGACCCAAATGAAAATGCCAGTCAGTATATATTAATTGCATCCAATCTTAAGGTTGTTGCTAAGAATCTATTAACGAACGCTACTGTAGGTATTTTCTACCCAACAGCCGAAACTGTGCCTCCGGAATCATCAATGCTTCAAGCATTTAATAAAGTGTTTATCTTTCGGAGGGGTCAAGTGGCACTGGAGTGGGATGGTTCCTTTAGTAATGTTGTAGCGGGAAATTTTGTAATAGGCAAAACATACACGATAACTTCAGTTGGAAACACTGACTTCCAAGCGATTGGTGCGTCAGCAGATACCATAGGCGTTACCTTTACTGCTACCGGTGGAGGTTCTGGAACTGGCATAGCAACGTCTGCGTTTTCTAAAGTAGCAAGCGGGACTTATGCACAGCCTGTTTCAATTGTTTCGTCCGTAAAAGATTTTTCTATTATCAATTCTGTTGGTTCGTTGCACACATCTCAATCATTTATTTTTGGTAATACTTTAATTATGAATGATGATGGTCCTACGGCTTCCTGCGGATTAACAGTTCCATCTCAATTTTTTGTTCAAAAAACATTTTCTTCAGGTAGCACTGTAGCAGTTAGTGGAGTTTCGGTAAGCGGCACTACCATTACGGTAACAACGGGTGCGGTACACGGTCTTTCTTTAAATCAAACCATTACTTTTGCGAGTCTTGATGCTGGATTAAATGGCAATAATGCTGTTTCAAAAGTAAACAGCAGTACTGAATTTGAGGTAGAAGTTGCATCAACATTTACTGCATCTGATGTTACTGGCACAGTTGCTCCAGCGGCGGGTATCAGTTTTGTTGTAGATCCGGGATTAATTAAAGATGCTAAAACATCAGCCGAAGTTCGTGCATCCAACCCAATTTTTATAAAACAATTATCCGTAGGTCTTGGGTTCACCCATATGCCTGCCCCAGAATTTGCTGTATACCATCAGCGCAGACTGGTTATGCCTTTTCAATTCTCAGTAAATGAAAGTGCTAACTCATACACATCAAGGGGAATCCTAGATGAGGTCATTGCTTCTGATATTTTGGACAGCGACACGTATGACCAAATCTACGCTCAGTACAGATTCAACGCAGGTGAGGCTGATTTTACGGTAGGTCTGCACTCATTTTCTGAGGATAACTTAATGGTGTTTAACCGTAACAGCATTCACTTAATATCTAATACAACGGCACTACAGTCCGCTAGCAATAAACTATTGACTGATGAGGTTGGCTGTGTAGCTAGACAAACCATTAAACAGGTAGGAAATCAAGTAATCTTTTTGTCCGACAACGGTGTTTATAGTACTCAATTCTTTGATGAGTACAACCTGCGTGGAACAGAAACACCACTTAGTGAGTCAATCAACGAAACAATAAAGAGAATCAACAAGGACCAAAGGACTCAGTCTGTAGCCGTTTACTTTGATAACCGTTACTTCATAGCCGTACCCCTAGATGATGCGCTTCGCAACAACGCTATACTTATATACAATTTCTTAAACAAACAATGGGAAAGCATTGATAGTGTTGATAACGGGGAATGGGACATTGAAAATCTAATAGTTGCAGGTGAAGGTAGCCAGCGAGGTGTTTATGCCATTAACCGATTAGGTGGTATTCATAAGTTGGATTCTAGGCTGCAGGGCGATGACTTAATTAATGTAAGTATTGGAGGTTCTAATGTGGCCGAAGACATCAAGGGAAGTATCACTACCCGTCAGTACACCTTTGGTAACATGACCAGAAAGAACTGGAAAGAGTTCCAGATGCACGTAGAAAGTAGTGCGGACAATGCCAGCAACTTTAACCTATCAGCGGAGACTGAGAACCCGGACGGTACATTCGCATTAGGAACCCTGAACAGCTTTAATGACAATGTTAATTTACCGAAGGCAGAGGATGTGTCCATCCGTGGTAGAATAGGTAACCGCAGAGGACACGGGATTCAATTTACAGTTAACAATACACAAGGAAGGCCAAGAATTAGGTCACTACAAACTCAAGGATCAACCTCCTTTAGATCAACACAGAAAGCAGAATAATGGCATCACCTATATTAAGAGGACAGGACTTTGGTTCAACCGAAACAGTAACTGCAACTAAGTTGCAGAACATTGTTGATAACTCAACTTTTAAGGCTAACAACGGAAACACCCAGGCATTTAATGTAAGTGGATCCACGGACATAGGAACCTGCGTAAAAGATGGCGGACTTCAGGTACATACTACCGGTCAGTTGCAGGTTGAGGATTTAAAAATAGCAACAGGTAAATTAGCTAATAACGCTGTAACTTTAGCAAAGATGGCAACTCAAGCCGACCAGACTGTCCTTGGCAATGTGTCAGGTGGAACTGCAGTTCCTACCGCCGTACCTATTGTAGGAGCTGCTGGCATACTTGTTAACGATGATGCGCTAGGAACTAGTGACACCAAGGGTGCTACTCAGGGTAATATTAAAGCGTATGTTGATTCTGTAAGTTCTTTTACGCCAAGTTCTTATTCTGGTGGAGAAAGCGTAACACTGCCCAACGGTCTTATTATGAAGTTTGGATCTGTAACGGCTAGCATTTCTGGAACAAGTGTATCTTTTGGTGCGGCATTTCCCAACGGAGTTGTATCGGCGTTGGCTTGCCCAAATAATGGAGCAACCCTAACTCAAGGTTCTGGATATAGTGGTAAGGCTGCCGTTGATTCATTGACAACATCGGGAATGAATGTTAGTTGCGATGGCAGCGCATACTGGCAAGCCATTGGTCGATAACGAACTCTTTACTGCAATCATTTTAACAATTTAAAATTATGTCTGTTATAACATCAGGAAAAATCTTTGCTAACGGCGAACAGCTATCAGCGGATAAACTTAACCAAGTAATCTCAGGGGCTACCTTTAACTCATCCGACGCTGTTGACGGCAGTACGATGACCCTAATTGGAGGGGCGATGGCAGTGGGTACAATCGCCGCAGCTCAGATTGGTACTGATGCCGTAGAGACAGTAAAGATTAAAGATGCTAACGTAACCCTATCGAAGATAGCTACTCAGGCTGACCAGACGGTCCTTGCTAATGTATCAGGCGGCGTTGCTTCGCCTACTGCTGTAGATATTGTAGGTGATTCTGGTATACTGATTGACGATGATGCACTAGGAACTAGTGATACCAAGGGTGCAACCCAGGGTAACATTAAAGCGTATGCTGATGGAACTGTTAGTGCGGTAACAAATGGATATGTTAAATTACCCAATGGATTAATTATGCAGTGGGGAGAGTCCACGGATACAGATATCGCCCCAGGAGAAGCTTTTTCTGTTTCTTTTCCAATTACATTTCCGACTGCTTTACTGCAAGTACAAGGTCAACCCAACGATAATGTAAAGAATACTACCAGTGCAGACCTGGCCAGCGCGCAGCGAATTACTGCAAGTTCTACAAGTGCATTTACCGCAAAAGTTGGAAACATTTCAGGCGCAAATATGAATATGACTTACAAGTGGAATGCCATTGGTCACTAATGAACCCCCTCCTGCAATCAGTTCAAGTAGCATTGCAAAATGATACACAGACAGAAGCCATTGACTTTATGGATAGAGTCGTGGATTTTTGCATTAACCGAGAGAACGGGAAAGTATTAGATGGATGGCCTAGAGATATGATACAACTCTTGGTAGCCTACCATATAGCAAAGGATACCTTCATTTCCGAGCAGGACGCAGAGGGCAATATACGAGGTATCTATATGTGGTATAATTGCAACGAGGAAGATGACTGGATGTTTGTTCGGAACTGGATCCAAGATGACCCCGATGGAAACGCAATTTTTATGGCATTTGTATTTTCAGATAATACTAAAACTTTCAAACAAATTACAAATCGTTTTATTGCCAAGTGTCCTGAGGCTATGCAAAAGAAACTACTGGGCGTAAGGTACAGGAAACACAAACCTACAAAAGTAGAATACACAACTAAATTATTTAAAAAAATCTTAAGCATATAATATTATGGGAAGTAAAGGATCATCACCAAGAATGCCAGCACCAATTGACCCAGGTAAGTCAATGGGTGAATACTTGTTCGGCAAGGACTTCGGGTCATCCCAAGGGATAACGGACCCTGCATTGCAGGAGCGGTTAATCGGCGCAGAGCAAAGGTATCGTCCTCAATATACGGCTCTAGAGCTGCAGGACATTAACGTAATGGCTCAAGGCCTTCCTGGAGGAAAAGATAATCCTCAATACAGACGACTCGAAGCCAAGCTAGCCGGGCTTGAAGCAGGCAAAGGAGAGTTAACTAGCGAAGAGGCAATGAAGATTGCTAGGTCGGCAGTAGGTTTACCTCCTGGAACTAATCCATACGAAGAGGGATCTGCTATGCATAGGATCTTCGGGATAAATACTGGCCTGAAAAAGAGAACTGGCGAGTTCGCTCAGATGGAGGCAGATTTCGAGGCGGAGATACGGAGTATAGCTGAATCTCTTGGAGGAAATCGTGCATCTCAGATTGCTTCAGTGAAGGCTGAAATGAAACAGCTTGAAGGACAAAAGGGACAGAAGGGACTTTTTCAATTACTTGAAGATCAGTCAAGGCAAGCGGGTGATTTACAACGTGAGCAACTGGGCTTGCAACGTGAGTCCGACGTAGGTGCATTGAAGGAGTTCGCACCGCAAGTAGTCGAGGCTTATCGTGACGCTGACCCCTACAGCACAGGACTTGCCGAGCAGCAGACTGCTATGGCAGATGATCTTTATCAGCGTTCGCAGGGTCTTAACCCTGAGCAACAACGCTTAGTGGACCAGCAGGCACTAGGAATGGCACAGCGTCAAGGGCGTGTAAACGACCAGAGTGCAATCGCTGGACAACTCATGGGCCGTGAACAATACCTATCCGGTCTTCGTGGTCAAGCGGCAGGTATGGGGCAACAGGCTTTCGGTATGAACCGTCAGCTTGCGGGTGACGTAGGTATGACTATTTTAGGTCGTCCTTCTAACGCCATTGGTCTAGGAGGTCAGATGCTTGGACAGGCACAACAAGGAGCATCGGGTCAAATGGGTCCTCAGTTGTTTGATCCTAACGTAGGTATAAATATGGCGATGCAACAGCAGTCTAATGAGGTAAATTTTGCTGGGAATATGGCACAGGCTGATGCCGCTAGGAGTGCGGGTACTATGGGTGCAGTTAGCAGTCTTGCTGGTGCTGGTATGACAGCTATGGCTATATAGTTGCTAACATTTTTTTATTGGTTACATTTTGTAAATGCAAAATAAAATACAGTCAGCAATTGAAAATATTAAACGTGGTTTAGATCACGCATCTAAGCCTGTGCTTGCCTGGAGTGGAGGCAAGGACAGTATGGCATTGCTTGACTTGGTATATAATAAATGCGGAGTAAAGGTTCCTATTGTTTTCTTTAGGGAACAATGGCAGCCGCACAAGTATGAATTCCAAAATAAAATCATTGAAGATTGGGGACTTGAGGTGTACACTTGGCATCCATCCGTTACAAACTTCCAACAGACTGATGATGAGTTTGAAGTACAGAATATGTATGTCATTGATAACTCTAGGATGACTTGCCCTACGGGCATTACCCCAATTGAAGAGGGTCAGCCTTGGGTATGTTCATTGGACATATATAACCGACCAAAGAATCCAGGGATTATAGCTGGATGGGACGTAATGTTTATTGGTCACAAGGGATGCGACAGCGATCCTATTTATGGAGGTGATGCAGGTACTCGTATTGATGCACGGATTATGCCTAACGAAGAGTTTAGTTCATTTTTCCCTATGAAGAACTGGACTCACGATGAAGTGTTTCAGTACTGCGAGGAGAATGAAGTACCAATTCAACTTGATCGCTACGAAAAAGTTAATGGTAAATGGAAAGAAAAGAAAGACAGATCTCAGAACTGTGACTACGTTCACGCTTGCACAGCTTGCGTAGATCGCCGTGCTGACGCAGCAAGATTTGTACATTGTCCTAAGGTCAATGCTACCATTGAAAATATTTCAAGTAAAGTGGTCTGGAGTGACCACAAAATGACAACTTATATGGAGGATTAAATTATGGCTTTTCAAGTAGGAACAAGGGTAGACCCACGACTGGGACAATTAGACTACGGCGGCTTTGCACGAGCAGGTGCAATACGAGGGCAGGCAATGGCGGAGCTAGGTGCTACCATTGGCTCCGCCATAAAGTTTGCTGCAGAAAAGAAACAAGAAAAGGCTCTTGGCAAACAGGCTAAAGAAATGGTCTTTACGATGCTCAAGCAAAATCCCCAGCAGGCTAAAGCATTTGGGCTTCCAGAAGACTTTGAGTTAAATGACGTAACTCCTTTTGTAGATGTTATGGGTCCTAAACCAACCATAGCCATACTCACTCAAATGAATATGGCTAGTATGAAAGCTGGTCAAACAGAGCTTCCTAGCGTAAAGGATACACAAAACTTTCAAGAGTACGTTGGAACCCTAACATCACCTAAGGGAAATGATTTGGTAGTTAGAAACGGTATGCTTTATGACGAAGACATTGCCTTCGATGATCCTCTCCCTGCGAATGATCCTGCCGTTATAGCAGCCCGAAGAACTGAGGAAGGTCAAATGATTCTTACTGGATATGGTGATGCAATCTACGGAGGCACAGTAGATGATGACGGCACTCCTGTCGAACCAGCAGAAATCGTAGAGACACCAGGCATGCCCGCGCAGGAAGAACCGACCGGTTCACGAGCCTCTCAACTGTTAAGTAGTATTATGGATATAGATGCAAAGATGCAGGACGCAGCAAGCACTGCGGGATCTGTTCCTTTAGCTCTTGGAAATTTCATGTTAAGTGGCGATAACCCTACATTCTCAGAGAGTATGGGTTTCGCAAAACCCAAGATGAAAGCTCTCAAATCTGTTATGCCCAGCTCATATGTGAATCCACGCAGATTCCCAGAAACGTATTCTACGGTACAAAACTTCTTTCAATAATATTTAAATACATCTTAATTTAGCTTCTGGAGCTAATACACTTATGCCTACTTCTACATTTAGAGATCCAGGAACAGGAAGAGCTTTTAGTTTTAAGCACGATAAAGGTCTTACCCCGGATCAGCTACAGGCACTTGCTAACGAAAAAAGATTTGAGGGTCTAAAGCGGGAGGGCAATCTTGTAACCCGTAACATAGCCATCGGCGTTGATACGATTCAGCAAAATGTTTTTGGATCAGCCCTAGAAGGTATTGGTAAAAGCTTTGACCTGAAGACGCTCGAGGAACTGGGTGCTAGCGTTATAGAGGAGCAAGAAAGCCAGATGGAAGACCGTCGTAGGTTTGCTCCTAGGTCAGAAGGCTTTGTTCCATACGTTACGGAAATGGCTGCTCAATCAGCCCCTATTAGTGCGGTTGGTCTAGCTGGTGGCTTTGCTGGAGCAAAGTTGGGTGGAGTTATTGGAACGGCAATTGCTCCTGGACCAGGCACGGCAATAGGTGGTGCTGTTGGAGGTTTCGTAGGAGCCGCAGGTTCTATGCTACCCTTCTTCTACGGAGGAAACAGAGAGCGTCAGAAGGAAGCTATTGAGCGTGGATATCGTACTGAGGTGGACGAAGGAGCAGCCCTATTGACTGCTATCCCTCAGGCTTCTCTGGATGCTATTCTCAATGCGTTCGTTGTTTCCAAGGTTGGTAGGGCATTTGTACCAACAGCAATTCAAAAGGGTGGAGGTATTTTTACTCGAGTCTCTAAGGGAACCGCACAGGGTGTGCTTACTGAGACTCCTACTGAGCTAGGTCAACAAGTCCTTGAGCGTTATCAGGCCGGGCTTCCTATGGACACGCCAGAAGCCATTGAGGAATACAAGGCTGCCGCCGCTGGTGGTGCTATCCTTGGTGGTATCCTAGGTGGTGGTTCCGGAGCTATCTCCAGAAGTGCTGATGTCGAACCGGATGTTGAAGAGGATCCAGACAAGGCCGAAGAGGAACAAGAGAGAGACGATCAAGAGAGAATTGATGAACTTGATGAAGAGGTTGGCGGAGGCGAGAAGAAGATTTTCAAGGTTGAATACACTGACCCAGATACCAATGAAAAGATAGTTACTGAGGTAGAAGCTACTAGCTTTGAAGAAGCCCGTGGCGAAGTTGCTGAGGTTACTGGTGCTAATCCTAATACTATAGCACTTGCCCCGGAAACTACACCAGAGCCAGAGCCAGCCCCAGAACCTGATCCAGAACCTGAGCCAGAAGAAGAACCTGCTCCAGAGCCTGACCCCATCCCTGAGCCAGAACCTACGCCTGAGCCTGCTCCAGAACCAGAGCCAGAAGAAGAGCCTATCCCAGAGCCTTCTGAAGGTGTTGAGGATGAACCAGATTTTGAACCAGAGATTCGCCAACAAGTTAAGGACGCACTCAAGCTAGAAGGAGCTAAAAGCTTTCTGAGAGTTGACCCAGTAACTCGGCAACCGATTGCTGATAGAGATGCTCTTGAAAATAGTCTTCGTGCGGGAACACCAATCGGTGATGCCGCAACAGATAAAGAGGTTAATGAAAACTTTGATGACCTGCAATTATTCAATGCTATAACTGCGGGACTAAGAAGCGATGTGGTAAGAAACCCGTCAGCAACGATACGACAAAGGTCAAAACAATTTAATGCTGCACGAAAGTTACGCAGTAGATTAAAAAGAAAAAGAGAAGAAGAGCAATATGTTCCCACGGATTTAGATAAAGAACTTGAAGCCATTGCTCCTCGAGGAGAAATCATAGAGACTCGTGAACAAGTTAAGGCTATCATTGATAGATTTCGACCGATTGCCAAAAAACTTGGCTTTGATATAGTCAATAACTCTAATATCCAAGGCGCGCTTTACAGCCCAAGCAAAAACAAGGTCGAAGTAAATATCACAGGAATGTTTAATCGGATTACCCAACAGGGTGAGCGAATGACCGGACGAGGATCTAACTACATTGAATCCGTGATGCGTGAGGAAATAATTCATGGCGCAATGGATCAAGTCCTTATCAAAAGAGGTGAATCCAAGGGTGCTTACAACTGGTATAAAAAACTGGGACAATCCCTAAGTAAAGCTCAAAGAAACGCACTCAATGACAATTATGTAATTCTTGATAGTTATAAGAAGAAAGATGAAGACTTCGGTTACGGTGCTGAATACGCACGGTCAGTAGTCCAACAGTTTCTTTACGGCAATGATACTCAATCCTTTACTCAACCAGGCAGTGCTTTGGAGAAGGTTAAGTCCCTCATCAAGTCAGCCCAGGCATACATCACTAAGGCTCTAAAAACTTTAGCTCCTAAAAATCTAGAAGCTGCGGCTATTATTGCAGAAACCGCTGACCTTGTACGCAAGGCTGATCCTTCTGCTAGGCTGACCAACCAACAAGATGTAGCATTATCTGAATTTCTTCTAAGACAAAGCCAAGCTAATAAGGCTTCTGGTGTTTCTACTTCTGGCATTGACCCCGCCATTGAGTCAGCCCCAGAACAAGCAACTTCAAGTCCTGATCCTCAAGCGGAGCTAGGAAGCGTTAATTTAACAGAGAAAGAAATACGATTCTTTGAGAGTTTCTTCGATAATCAAGCTAACCGCGAAGAAATTTTAGACGAAGTTCCATCGTTAAGAATTGTTGACGGCATACTTTCTATTGACCCTGCGGATATTGATAATCTTCGTAACTTCGTAGATGAAGTAGGTAGGCGCGATGGGCTGAGTAAAGTTCCTCCACGCCTTAAAACTTTTAAATTTTACAAACCCTTTTTTACTCAAGCAAGTGAATCCCCGGATTTAGCAAGCGCAGCACCTACACCTGTGTCCGCTGAGACAGTTGCGGAATCAGACAAGCCACCGAGCAAGCGTAAGAAGGCCAAGGAAGAAATCACGACAGTTGATAGGTATCTAAAAACCATTAGCTCGTTGCTTCGTAGCATTCATCCTAGGTTGTCCATACTAGTGGATAAGTATTACAATGACATTGACTCAAAGGTTCTTGGTTACATGACCAAGACAAAGCCCTTCTTTGAAAAAATAAATAAGATAAAGAATAAGAAGGACAAGAAACGCTTAACTCAGCTCATCA
>Ga0209634_1003028_pt1 | contig 11522 bp, 8 predicted proteins | sample LinPmetageLP40_FD_184043 | JGI IMG/M metagenome (GOLD analysis project Ga0209634, IMG submission 184043) | Marine viral communities from the Pacific Ocean - LP-40 (SPAdes) (version 2) | ecosystem: Environmental > Aquatic > Marine > Oceanic | place: Pacific Ocean | collected 2010-08-26 | reverse complement strand
AAAACAGGGTGTATATTGTAATTATAAGGAATGACTTCAATGAATGCCTCTTTATAACCACTATTTATTAAAACCTCTATTTGCTCCTCGTCTTCTACTAACCAATACATTTATAACCATTTTACCCTATAATATACGACCAATATTAGTAACCTCCACTGCCTCTTGAAGGAATATTTGTTCTTCTTGAAGTACCTACTTCTTCATTTACACTAATTCTTTTTTTAGTTAATACTTCACCATCCTCAATTAATACTAGAGTATAATGAGGTGAGTTCATATGTTTTTTTCCTTCCATTAAAGAACCTTTTGAAGGATGGAAATGATAGTAACCAATATATTCTTCATTAGTTTTTTCTACCTTTAATTCTCCACCTTTTGTATAATTAGGGTCATCATTAGATGGTTTGTAATACCTAGCATATCTGTTTTTAAAAAATAAATCAAATTTAATCCAATTATATACCTTACTATTATATTGGATTGTTGAATAATTTTGTTTATAAACATCTAATAATTTACCATATATTCTCCATGTTAATTGTATTGGAGTATAGAGTTCAAATTGTGCTATTGGGTTTTTTGTTGTAAATAAGGTATAATTTTTGCTATCTGTTTCTGTATATTGATAATTATTTGTTCTTTTAAGAAAATATCTTTGAAAATTTTTATTAGTATAATCTGTTGTTGTTGGGGATGGAATTGAGTTTATTATATTTAGCTTATCAACAATTCTTTTTCCACTTGCTTTAATATAATCATTAGATGATAAATTTACATATCCTGGTAAATCATCATTTGCTTGTGATAAAGCTAACCCATCAGGAGAGTTATATCTAATATTGTCGGATAATTCTCTTATATTACTATCTTGGGGGTTAGTACCTGTGTAATATTTTCCTTTAGAGGTTCTCCAGTAAACACCTATATATTCTCTTCCATCTGCAATAGTTGAAAATTCTGATCCTGCGGTATATAAATTGGTTTCTATTTGAGATTTTGGATAGTACATATATTAGCCGAAATTTGTAATTATTCTTGTTACTGTTTCTTTTTTTCCAGATGGGGTTCCAATAGTTGCAGTTATATAAACTACATTACTAACAGTTTCCTGCATTTGTATTAGTATCTCATTAAGGCTATCATTAAAAGTAGTTGAATCTGGGGATAGGAGTTTTAAGGCTCTTTTTTTAATACTACTTGTTTGTAACCATGCTTCAAAAGCTACTGCTGCTCCTGCTTCATCATCACCAAAACCTGAAGCAAATTCATCAAATAGTGGCTTACCTTCTTTACCAAAATTATCTGTCATTCTAAAAATCTTGTCAATATCTGTAGCAAGGGCTTTAAGATTATTATAACTTTCTTGTTCTGGGCCTGTTCCTGTTGCTCCACTAACACTACCTCCTCCTGCTACTGCAGCAGTATTTGTGTATCCTACTTCTACTGGTCCCCAATATTCAAAATGCCAAGCTTCATCTAATCTTGATGCTAATTTTTCTGGGGTTGATGTATTATCCGCTAACCTTTCAGGGTTATAGAAACCATATCTAGCACCTAATAACGCTACAACTTTCCAATCTTCTGTCATTCTATCATTTTGAGCCCCGGCACCAGTTTTATTATCTAACCATCCACCGCCATATTTAAATCTCGCTTTATCATAATCATCAGTTCTCCTTATGTCTCTATGTCTTAATTTATTTGAATTTGTTTCTTTAATATTTACATCAACAGCACCTCCCCAACCATGTGCGGATTTTCCAGGTGAAGCAGCTCCAGAGCCAGCTCCAAAAGAAGCTTGGAATTCTTGACTTCTATACCCATTAGTAATTCTAATTTTGTATCCAGAGGATGCGGCATCGGCTTTCCATCTTGCCCACGATGAAGCAGCAGGGGAAGCTAACATCCAATTTGGATTCCCCCCATTATGTAGTCTATTTTTTTCGGAACCTGGTTCTCCTGTATCTGTTAGAGTAGAAAGTATTTGGGCGTTTATACCATTTGTAATACCCTTACTAGTATACCATTTAGCTAATGGAGATCTAGAATACGCACTACTTCCTATATCATTTGGATTGATTATTTTTGCAGGATCTCCGGTAATATTTGAACCAGCAATTCCTCCAATCCCTGGTATTATTGTTAAATTACCTGGACTACCAAATGTGGAGGCAGCATATATTAATTCTTTATCTGATAAATCATATTCAACCAAAGTTAATGTTGATTTTGTTAGTTTAGTATCTCTAGTATTTGCTGTAGATATAGTTTTTAATTCTGTTGTCCAATCATTACCTGATATTGAATGATTAACTTGGCTAATTAAAAATTTTAAAGCTTTTGGGTATTGCTTAGGTAAAAATTCTTGTCTAATAGCTAATTGGTTATAAATTTTAACACCAGAAAGACCATCACATTTTAAATTTAAATCTATAGGGATAAATCCTATAGTATTAGAAGGTTGTTTTTCTTTTTCAAATATTTTATTGCTAATAATATTTACCCAACCTTTAAATGAATTTTTTCCTAACTTAATAAAACCCTCATCCATTTTAAAATAATCGGGGGCTGCATTTACAACGTTTAGTTCTTTTCCTCCGAAAGCACGAACACAATAAGCAATATAATTTACTATATCATCTTTAGTTTCTTCTATTGTTGCAGAGTTTTTACTATTAGTTAATGCTACTTTTAATCTAACTGCATTTCCAAATTCCGCCCAGGTGGAATTATTATATGATCTACCCAGAAGAGGATGCTTAGGGATATCTTTTATTCCATTTAGTGTAATTCCTGCAAATGTAGTATCTATTTGATCTCTTGTAATAATACCGTAATATTTATCTATTTCACCTTTATCCTTAAAATGTTTTTCTATAGAACTTACTTGCTCTAAAGTTAAAGGGTATATTCCTCCCCCTGCTGATCCAGAAGGGGGTGGTACAAAAGGAGGTTCTTCTGGGCTATCAAATTTATAACTAAATCTATCTTGCAACCCATCATTCCATTTTGAAAAAGCAGTACCGTCATAATTTTTAGTTTTTTTCCCCTCAGCAGTAGCTCCAATTGTTATCATTGAAGCTAATTGTGGGTCTATTTTAGTATTAAACCCAAAATCTCTTACAAAATTAGATGTTTGCTTTCCTGCAGTGCCTGAAGGGTTATTACCATATAATTCAAAAGGAACTGGGTCCCTTTTAAAATAAGAGCTAAATCTAGTAGATGATTCTATACTTGGAATAGGGTTTTGTTCTATAAATTCTATTACTCTGTCTTTTGTTAAGATACATTCTATATTATTAATACCTCCCATAGCATCATTTATACCATCACATATTTTTTGTAAAAATTTAAATAAATATATATCACCTTTATCATTAGTTTCATTAGCTAAAGTATCAGTAACAAAGTTATAATTTAAATAAATATTCATTATGTTACCAAATATACAATCTTTATCTTTATCACCAAAATTATTAACTCTATTTAACCAAGTATAATAATTACTAATACCTGTACCTGATAAATTCCCACCAGATGTTTTTGATGTTTTAAAGGCTTCTTCAGTATTATATGAATATTCATCTAGGAAGAATGGTTTTACAAAACATACTCTAGGATCCATAGAAAACTGATAAGGATAAATAGCACAAATTTGGTCCTCACTCATATTTATTCCTAATATTTTATCCCCATTAATAGTAGGTAAAACAAATCTTTCTATTTTAGATAATAATTCTTGAAAAGTAAGATAAAATGAGTATTTCATAGTATTACCCCCTTGAGTAGTTGAAGGTGTTAATGGTATTACTGCTGGAGAACCTGCCTCAGGATTAACTGATGTTACTGAATTGATTTCTTCCCCTACTACTCCTAATAAACTAAGGAAGCCTGTTTTTTTACCACCTTGAGACCCATCAAATTTATCGGGGTCACCAATAATATCAGAATATAAATCATAAGAAAGTGTTGAATCCCCAGCATTTGTTATAATTGTACTTCCAGCAGATGTTAAACCAGATGATACTGGGGTAACATTTTTATTAATACTATCCTTTATTTGTCCTACAGTAGCTGTAGTTTGTGGAAGATTTAGTTTTAGTGATTCTATTACATCCCCAACAGTAATTAATTTTAGTGTTATATCATAAGTTCCATCTGGGTTAAATTTCCAATCGAAATTAACTACTTTACCTAAAAAACCATCATAGTTTCCTTCTAACATTAATCGTTGTTGATCTATTTTTTTTAGTACATCTGTAAAAGGAAGTGTCTTATCATTAAACCAAAACGTTTCCATTAAAGTAGATGTAGTGGTTTTAAATTCACCAGCAGTTTTATCAGGGTCTGAACTTAGGTATTTATTCCATCCCCATTCTAGTAACATTGAAAAACCTAACCTTAAATAAAGTAATTCTATTAATTCAAATTGAAATTTATTATTTGCTTTAAGTACTATATTTGCTTCTCTAATAGAACCTCTATTTTTAGCTTTAATATCTGCACTAATAAGTCCTGGTGGTGGTGTAATACCAAATTGGTTTCCCCCTAAACCATAAGCATTTGAACTATTCCATAAACTAGTATTATCTGTTACTCCTGCCCTTTGAGTATATTTTGAAGTTGAAGTATTTAATTCTGAGAGAGTATTAAATAAAATTGATTTTTCTGCTAGTTTTGTTCCTATAAATTGGGAAGGATTTGAAATTCCTATATCTTTTAATCTTTCCCTACCAATTCCATCATCTAGAATTTTAACAGAAGAACCAAGTTTTAACCAAGCACTTTGGTTATTTAAAACACTTAAGTGTTCATTGTTTCTTTGTTTTAGACCACGAAGTTCTTGCCTAGCTTTAATTTGTTCTTGAACCCATGGTTCAAATTGTTCCCCTAATATACTCATAACTCATTTCTGTGATTTAACTTGTAATATTGTGTTTGGATTGGTCCTATGTTTTGAGGAATTCTAACCTGTACTCCTAAAGGTAAAAAATATGAATTTTGAGGAAAACTTTCATTAGCTGTAGAAATAACCCACCATAATGAAATATCACCATAATATGTAAGTGCTAATTGATCATACCTATCTCCTTCTTCCGCATAAACATATATGTCAGTATTACTAAGGGGAATAGATGGATATTTTACTGTTGTATATATTACTTTACCTGAAGCTAACTTTTTGCCTTCAGATTTTGTAGTATTTATTTGTCGATATCTTCCCATTATTTAGGTATTGTCTGATTTAACGGCTGGGGGTAAATAGTTTAAATTTTTACTTCCACCTTTATAATTATTTACATTCGCACCTTCGTTTGATAAAGCAATATATCTTTCATCTCCATACTTACTAACAAATTTACTACCTTCTTGGAAATTTGTATTATAACTATTCTTTTGAACTTGTGGTATAAAATTATGTATTGGTTTAAATGAAAATCCTGATACTTTTACTATCATAGGCATTTCTTTAACAGAAGGATCATTTAATATATCAGCACCATCTCTAGAACTTGTACCTGTGTTATCGGCATCAGGAATTGCTATTTCCCAAGGTGATTCTTCTGGAACTGATAAAGTTAAACCGTTCATAATACCTACTTGTTCATAACACCAACCACCTATAGTTAAAGATATTAAATTACCACCCATATATCCATTTTCTGAATAATGTGGGGCGTTTGCTGATGCTAAATAATTTAATTTTTGATACATTGGTATTAGCTCTTGTTTTGATTGTGCTGCTACCGTCCAAGATAAATTAATTGTTCTGTCAAACCCAGCATATTTGTAAAAGTTTTCACCCCTACCCATATATTTTTGGGTATTCCATTCACTTACATAATTATCATCCATAGAGTCAATTATAGCTCTAAAGTGAATATAATTTTTTAGATTCGGTTTATCATTACGAATTACACCTATTCTAAATTTAACAAAATCGTTTTTAATTGCAGTTTTTTGAACTACACCAGAAGATTGATAAAGGGGTAAAGCATTTACTTGATCTAAAGCATGTGTATAATCAGCATTACCTGATACTGTTTTAATCTTACTACCTATATTTCTTCTACCTATAGTATAACTATTTCTATTTGCTACTATACCAGGATTTCCTAAATTAACCCTTTGTTCAAATTTATTTTTGGACTCATATTTTATAGAATCTGGAATCGTATTACTCCCCGAAGGTGATACTACTTTTCTAAAATCTGTTATGTCGTCAGTTTTACCTGTTTTACTAAAAGGGGTTTTATTTTCTATTTCAGCTTGTGTCCAAACTTGTCTGGGTACTGATTTATTAATACCACTTGCTAATTTTGAAACATCTGTTTTTAACTTAATATCCCCGGGTGCATAAACACTATTAGGATAAGTTTCAATTCCTGGAGTTTCTAAAGATAAAAAACCTATGTCTTGATTGCCTCTTATATTTTTAAGATATATATCATATAAAGCATTTTTTCCAAAATTGCCTGTATCTGCATTACTACTAACATTTGTAATAAATTGTTTAGTAAAATATTGGCTTTTACCTTTTTCTTCTGCAACCCAAAATTCTGATTTAACGTTATTAGCCCCAGTTCGATATTCACTAATCATTGATATGTTAGTTTTTCCTACACCTAATGTAGAACCTGGACCACCGCTATAAGAATATAAGTCAGTAATATTAGCTCCATCACCTTCTTGCTTTTTCATTTTAGAAATAGTAAGAGGATATAATCTACTTTTTCTACCTAATACATCTCCATCATTTGGAGCTGTTGCTATTGTATTTAAATATGTTGGTAAACCTAAAGGTGTGTTACCATCTTCAGATCCTATAGTTGTATTTTGTAAAGGATTTAATCCTTGTTTATTTAAATGAGCTCCTAAAGCACCACCAACAGTTTGTCCTATTGTAGATAATGGAGTATAAATTCCTTGATTTAAAGCAACATTATTTTGAATAAAAGTTGAAATCGCAGAACCTGCTCTTTGAAAAAAGTTACCATCTACATCTCTTTCAGCCTGGACAAATGGTTCATAGCCTGCACTTGAATTAACATTTGTTAAAGATAAAATATTTTGTTTGGCTGTAAACAATGTCCCTATTAAATTAACAGGTCTTCGTCCGTTATTAGAAGTATCAATACCTAATGGATCATCTATATTTGTAGTATTTATTTTATTCCCTCTTCCAGGGTAAAATAATTTTGATATTCTTATAGTGTCATTAAGAACTATTCTAGGTAGTAAACTTCCACCTCGTAAAAGAAAGTCAGGTCCTCCTGTTCTACCAACATCTGATAAATCATCTGGAATTGCTCTTGTTACGAATGGTTGGCCGCTATTACCACCACCAACAGTATCCTTACCATATCTTAAAGATTTAAGATTGGTTCTTAAATCAACTATGCCCATATATTATGATGGCAAGTTGTTCAGATACTTATCTCCTTCTTGAACTGCTCGTTCCATATCAGAAGGTAATGGTAATATTCCATTTTCCGGTGTAACACTAGCTGCATTAGGGTTTCCAATAGTTGAATATTGGTTATGTAATGTAGATATTGCAAAATCCGGTGTGTTTGGAGTTGTTCCATTTAAGCTTGTTGCGCTTGCTTGTCCCGATATTAATTTGTCTAGTAATCCCATAATTGTTGTTTTATTATAAATATTATATTATTGTACTTCGTATAAACCTAAAGGAGCCATTTCAGGTGTTTTTCTAATTAATTGTGATAATAGCGCATTTGTTGTACTCATATCAGTACCTCCTCTTCCTTGTCCTAAACTAGTTCCGGCTACTATAGTATCTTGGTTATTAAGTGCTATTGAACCTTTAGGTGTTGATAATATTCTATCCCCATATCCTGAAGGTGCTATCATATCATCAGCAGTAGTCAATGCTTTTATTGCAAAATACCCAGCGGTTGCTGCTGCTACCGCTATGGCTACACCAATTCCAAAAGTTAATGCTGCATTTGTTGCTAAAGAGGCACCTAATAAACCCATTTGAACCCCTAACTGTATTGTTAGAGCTCCAATACTTCTTATTATACCAGCACTTTGGGAAAGAATAGCACCTAGTTTGGTTTGTTCTATAGCCATTCCTATTGCACTTAAAACATTTGCTCCTTCCATTCTAGCTATTTTGTAAGCAATGGCTGCATTTTCGAGACCCATTAAAGCTAATATTTGGCCCCCTAACCCAAGTTCATATTCTTTAGCTACTATCTTTGATGCTTGAAATCCCGCGGTTATTGCAAGAGCAGCATTATTAAGTAAATTTAAAGAATAAATCCCTCCTACCATTCCTAGTATTGTAGAAAATTTATCTACCATTACTGCTACATATTCAACCCCTTTAGCCAAACCTGATATAAAAGGGGACATTGCGGAGGCTATATTAACAAAAATTTCTTGGGCTTTTTGTAAGGATTGGTTAAATCTTTCTTGTATACTATTAGCTTGTAATTGATCTGCTAATTTTTCATCTCCTAATTTAGCTGCTATCTGTTCTTGTGATAAACCTTGAGCAACTAAGTTATTATATGCTTCTTGAGATGTTGCTGCATCCCCTCCTAATTTAGTAAGAGCTTCTTGTTCTTGTAAGGATTTAGCTAAATCTTCTCTAGATAAACCAACAGACTTTGCAATTGCCTCCTGTTGGATTCTATTCATACTCGCAAATTCAGCTGAATTTCCTACTTGGTCTGCTATTTCTTTTGCTACTGTAGCTAAGTCATTATTTAATGCTGCTTGTCTTGCTTTTTCTAAATTAATATCTTTACCTAATAATAATTCAGCTTGTAATTCATTTTCTATGGATTGTTCAAAATCAAGTAAACTACCTGCAATAGCGTCTACTTGTTTTAAGTTCATTCCAAACTTTTTAGCTTGAGCTGCTGCTTTTATTAATTCAGTTGTTGAATTACCCATACTTAGTTGTATGTCAGCTGAAGTATTTGCTACCTCTTCTAAAAGTTTTTTCTCATTAAGAACTAATTTATTTTGACCATTAAATGCTACTGCTGTACCTAAAGCATTAGACATTATATCTTTAGTAGATTCACCTGTTAAAATAGATAATTTAGCAAGTTCTGAAGCTGATTCAGCTTGATATCCTGCTTGTTTAGTTAATTCTAATTGTGTTTGTAATGTTTCACTGCTAAATCCAGCTGTAACAGAAAAACGATCTGCTAACTGACCGAAACTTTCATTTAAGTTTTTGGTAGTAACAAAGATATTGTCTGAATTTTGTGATAGAGAAGAAAATTCTTTATTTAAATTTCTACTTTGTTTATAGCTAATCCCTAAATTTTTAGCTAAATCACCCGTCATTTTGTCTAAAGATATAAAGCTTTTTACAATTAAACCTAAGGTAACTTCAAATAGTTTTAAGGGGGTTATTGATTTTGAAAGATTTGAAAATAAAGATTTTGCAAATGTAGCATTAGCACTAAACGGTTTACCTAACTGAGCTGCTTTTTGGCCCATCATTGATGTCTCCATTGAAGCATCATTAATAGCTTGAGAAAAGTCTCCAAAACCTGCTTTCTTTAAAGCAGACCCTAATCCTTTTACTAGACCAGAAGTGATTCCAAATTCTTTATTAATTTTATTATTAGTATCTTCAATGTCTTGATAAGACTCTAATAATAAATTAGCATCATCTATTTGAGATTCAATTGCTGCTGTGCTTTTACCTTGAGTTTTTAATAAATTTCTTGCTATTTCTAAATTAGACTTTTCTGTTTGAGCTTTTTCTTGAAGTTTCTTTAGAGTTTCAGTAGTAAGTTGCTTTTCCCCAGCTCTTATATCCCTTAAATCTCTTGCTATATTAGATAACTTATTTAAAGAAGATTTTTGTTGGTTGATAGCAACATTTCCTTTTTGTAATTCTTGTACTGATTCTTTAAAGGAAGTTGCTATATAACTTAAGTTATCAGAAGTTTTATCTAACTCATCATTAATAGACTTAAGTGTTCTTTGCCAGCTAGCAAGGGAAGCTCCAGATTTTTCTGAGAATTCAGATATTTTTTTATAATAGTCAGAAGATTCTTTAGAAAGTTTATTACTTTTTAATAGTTCTGCTACCTGTTTTTTTATCTTATCTAGACCGTCAGCCATGCCAATGTTTTATTATAAATATTGTTATTTATAACTTGTTTTACCTTTATATGCTTTAGATTCTTGAGCAAAGGCAGGTGTATTTACTTTTCCATCAGCAGAAACAAGGGTTTTCTTATCCTTGCCTCCCTTTTGAGCTTTTTCGTGTGCTGATTTTTCATCTCTATAGAAATTATCTATTTCAGAAAAAGTAAATTTTCTAAGCCAAATAGGCATATTATAAACTGTAGTGTAATCATATCCACCTTTTCCATGAAATAAAATTTGATGAATTTGAGAAAATAAATTTTTTCTAATTTGGGGTGCTATTTCAGAGGTCAGGCCAAAAAAAGTTTAGTCCAATAGGGACCGTTACCTCCTCTCCTGACTCCAGAGTATATCTTAAATCAACATCAGGTTGAGTATACCTAATTTCGTCTCTAAGTGCTCTAGAATCTCTTGCTAATAAATAATTATCAACAAAATCTCTAATAGTTTTTTTATCTACATCTCCATTAACTGATAAGATCATAAATTTTAATCTAGTAGATAGTTCGGGGTTAGCATCTTTATTAATTCTTTGAATACCTTTTATTTCAGCATCAATTTTCTTTTCATCTCTTCCAGTTAATAACTTATATGTAATATCAGTACCAGAAAATGGCAAATTAAAGAAAAATTCATTTTTATTATCAATTATTCTTTCTTCATCAAAATCAACATTTTCAAAATCATTTAAGTCTACACTTAATTCTTTTCCATCTCTAGAAAATTTATAATCTTTTCCATATCCTAAAATACGAGTAGCAATTAATACCGCATTTTTGTCTCCAATAATTAGATCTCTATGATCTATATCTTTAGAAACAATTACAGAATCTAATAATTTATCTAATACTACACCTTTTTGAATATAGGCTTGGTTAGATAAAATATCTTCTTCTTTAGCAGTCATGTATTTAATTTCTACTTTACCTTTTGCTAATGGATGGTCTTTTGGATAAATTAAGCCTTTTGATGGCAGTTCTACCTCTTCGGTTGGGAATTTAAATTCGCTCATATACTTTATTTAATTAATAACGTTTATTATACATATACAATATAAAAAAAAGCTTGGCATAAGCCAAGCAATTTTTAAAAAAAGGAGGGGTAATTTCTTTTTTAGAAGTTTAGTATACAGTAATCTGGTTGTACTGTTAATTGTAATTCTACAGCAGCACTTTCATTGTCCCAACTATAATCACCGAAGTTAGCTTCTGTAATCATAGCACCTTTGATAATCCATTCAGATACAATATCACCTACAGGTCCTAATACGTTCATAGTTAAATCTTTCTTATAGAAATCACTATATCCGTCTCTACCTGTTACTGATTCATGATGTAATCTAACCCATTCCATACATGCTTGCGCACCTGATG
>Ga0209634_1003026_pt1 | contig 11525 bp, 11 predicted proteins | sample LinPmetageLP40_FD_184043 | JGI IMG/M metagenome (GOLD analysis project Ga0209634, IMG submission 184043) | Marine viral communities from the Pacific Ocean - LP-40 (SPAdes) (version 2) | ecosystem: Environmental > Aquatic > Marine > Oceanic | place: Pacific Ocean | collected 2010-08-26 | reverse complement strand
ACCTCATGCTGTATTGATTATTGCTGACTATCAATACAAGTCAGCCTTTGTTGCTGACCAAGAGATTAATTTAGTTGCTTGTTTAACTGAACTAATGTCACAGGTGAAATTCAAATGACAGATTACATAGAACGATTACGAAAACAAGGACTATACGAACTTTCCTATGAACCTAAATCTTTTTGGGAATATAGTAGAGGTAATAGTATAGACAAACTTGTAAATGATATTAAATCCTATGATTATAATTCTGAAAAAACTCACGAGGATTTTATCAAAAGCGGAAGAGGTTCTTTTTTATCAAAGTTTAATTCTGAATATGCAAAAAGAATAATTGAAATGTGGTCTAAAGAAGGTGATGATATAGTTGATCCTTTTGCAGGTAGAAGCTCTAGACCATTAGTTTCAACATTAATGAATAGAACTTATATAGGATTTGATGTTATAAAAGATAATTTACAAGAAGCAGAAGAACAATATAATACTCTTAAAAAAGAAAGAAGTTTAGGTAAGTTAAAATTAATTCATTCTAGTAGTGAGCATATTGATAAACATTTACACGATGGTGTTGCTGATATGATAATGACTTGTCCGCCATATTTTAATATAGAAAAATATGAAAGTGCTGATGGACAATTAACAGACATAAAAACATACGAAGAATTTTTAAAAATTTATAAAATTATTTTAGAAAAAAGCGTTAAGATATTAAAACCAAGTTGTTTCTTTGTTATGGTACTGGCAAACTTTAGAATAGATGGTAAGTTATATGATTTTTGTGGTGATACTAAAGACATATTAAAAAAACATTTAACATTCCATGATGAAATAATTTTAGAAATGAGTCCTGCAAAAAGACATCCATTATATACACAAGCAATAACAAACTTAAATTGTTTAAAAACTCACGAATACTGTTTAGTCTTTAGAAAAAAAGATGATAAAGAAAATATGATTAAAAAAAATAATGATATAAATTATAGTAGACCATTAGTCAAAGATATACATCCAAATAAAGATAGATTATTTTGGGTTGATAAAAAAGATTGGATTGATGAAAAGTTTAATACTTCAACAAATTCGTTAGATAAATTTTTTTAAAATGAGTTATGAGCTTAAAGACTATCTAAACTCCATAAACTTTAATAAGAAAAACTTGATGAATTCTGATGACAAGGAATGGATCAAAAAGTATCCTGCATATATTGTTAATAGAATATTATCAGGATTTTCAGACACCATAATGCTTGTTAATGAAGTAAATCGTAATCACTTCCTTGACAAGGATATGCAATATCAATTTCTACTAAATAGTATTAGATCAAAAAAAAGATATAGTCCTTTTTTAAGAGCGAATAAATTGAAAGATATTGAGTGTGTAAAAGAGTTTTATGGATATAGTAATGAAAAAGCAAAATCCGCTCTTGATATACTCACCAACGATCAATTGAAATTGATTAAAGCGAAATTATATAAAGGTGGGATTAAATGAATGAATTACATAGTACATGGCATCCAGAAAAGATGTTGGAAATACAGTTAAAAGAACCAGATGACTTTTTAAAAGTTAGGGAGACTTTAACGAGAATGGGAGTGGCGTCAAGAAAAGATAAAAAGCTTTTTCAATCTTGCCACATATTACATAAACAAGGAAGATATTTTATAGTGCATTTTAAAGAACTGTTTGCTTTAGATGGCAAAGAAACAAACTTTTCTGAAAATGATGCTGAACGAAGAAATACAATTACTCAACTATTAAGCGATTGGGGATTAATCGCTATATTAAACAAATCAATTTCCGAAAAGAAGGCACCCCTATCACAAATCAAAGTTTTAAGTTTTAAAGAAAAAAATGAATGGGATCTTCAAGCGAAATATAATATAGGTAAAAAAATAGAAAATGAAGGCACCGAAATTTAGAGAGTTTATTTCTGAAGCTAATAGCAATAAGAAATATAGATTGTTAATTATTTCAGATGAGCCTGAGAAATCAGAAAACTTCCATACAGCAGATAGACTATTAGAAGAAGCTAAAAAGTTTGGCTGGGATAGTTATGTTTATAGAAACACTGGTGGACTTGTAGAAAAAGGTGAAGATGGTGAATTATATTTTCAAAACAAAAAAGACACAAAAGGTTTTAGGGCTTCTTCTTCTGATACAATAGTTATAGTTAGAGGTTCGGTTGTTCGTAAAGATAGTTGGATGGATATTGTTTCAAGATTAGAAAAAAATAATGTCTGTGTAATCAATAGTAGGCAAACGATTAATGTTTGTGCTGACAAATATAGAACTTCATTAAGACTTTCTGATAATGGAATCAAACAACCTAAATCAGTATTGGTAACTGATCCAGAAAACGTTATTGAAACTTATGATTCTTTAGATGAGAAGTTTCCTATCATAATGAAAACTTTACGAGGTAGTAAAGGTGTTGGTGTATTGTTTATTGAATCAGAAAGAGCATTAGATAGTATTGTACAATTAATTAATAAACAAGATGAAAAGGCTGATTTATTACTACAACAATATATTAAAACTGAATGGGATGCTAGAGTTTTAGTATTAGGTGGTAAAGTTTTAGCTTCAATGAAACGACCAGTAATTGAAGGAGACTTTAGAAGTAATGTATCGCAAGGTTCTAAACCAGAAAAATTACAATTAACAGAATTAGAAATAGAAGAAAGTTTAAAAGCTGCTAAAGCAGTAAATGGAGTATGGACAGCAGTTGATTTTATACCTGCTAAGAATAGGGATAAAGATGCACCATTTATTATTGAAGTTAATTCTTCCCCAGGTACAGAAGGTATTGAAGAAGCAACTGGTATGAATATCAGTAAAGAAATTATAAAACATTTTGCAGATAAAAAGAATTGGGTTAAAGTACCTAGTGAATGTGGTTATAAAGAAATAGTAAACATAAAACCTTTTGGTGAAATTATTGCTAAATTTGATACTGGTAATTCAGGTATGCCTGTTATACACGCTGACAAAATAAAACTTAGTGGTAAGAAAATAACTTGGTCATTATTTGATAAAACAATTACTAGTAATGTAATTCGAACAGAAAAAATTAATGTAGGCGGCTTAAGAGATTACGAAGAAGACCGATATGTAGTAACTTTAGATGTTGAGTTTGCAGGCGGTTTTTACAATGATATAGAATTTACTTTAGACGATAGAAAAAATAAATCTCCTATTTTGTTTGATAGGGCATTTATGAATAGATTAAATCTTATGGTAAATCCAGCAAGAAAATATGTTATGACTACCAAATATAGTTTAGAGTAGTGCTTTACAATCTATTTTAAATATGATATAATAATTAATAATGAAAAGGAGTGAACAATGCCATTAAATCATCAAGCGTCTAGTCCGCTATACAAAGCACTAGAAAAAAAATACATTTCAGATGTTGCTTCAGCAACTGCAACACTAATAATTTATTTCGACAATCCTGTCGCAATAGGAGAACATCCTCAGCATTTAGTTGAAATGGATAAACTATTAGATCAACTTTCAACAGCTGAAGAAAAATTAACTGCTTTAAAAAAACATTTTAATAATAACCAAATATAATAATTAATGAAATTCTATACTTCGGTATTACCATATCGTGGAAGGTTACTAGTTCGTGGTGTAAATCATGACGGTAGCCATAAGAAGTATAGAATTAATTATAAACCATCTTTATTCATACCATCAGGTAAAGAATCAAAATACAAAACACTAGACAACCGTAATGTAGGTAAGGTTACTTTTGAAAGTATGCCTGAAGCAAAGAAATGGATTGAGCAATATAAAGATGTCACTAACTTTGAATATTTTGGTAATACAAAATATCAATATCCTTTTATCGCAGATCAATTTCCTGGTAAAGTGAATTGGGATATTAAACAAATAAGAATACTTACAATTGATATTGAGTGTGAAAGTGAAAATGGTTTTCCTAATTCAGATGAGGCAATCGAGCCTATTATTTCTATTACAGTAAAAGAACATACAACAAAAAAGATTATTGTTTTTGGTATGAATAACTTTGTAAATGATAGGGATGATGTAAATTTTGTTAAATGTGCTACTGAAAGAGCATTGATTGAAAAGTTTTTAGAATTTTGGTTAGATTATAATCCTGATATTATCACAGGTTGGAATGTTAAGTTTTTTGATATACCTTTCTTGATGAATCGATTTAGAAGATTAATGGGTGATGAATTTATTTTAAAGTTTAGTCCATGGGGAGTTGTAACACAACAAAGTACAAGAGTCACAGCAAAAGGTTTTAATAAAGAACAAAACTATTGGGACATCATGGGTGTTTCTGTATTAGATTATCTTGACCTATATCGTAAACATACATTTGTTAGACGTGAGAGTTATAAACTAGATTACATAGGTGAAGTAGAACTTGGCGATAGAAAGAACGAAAATCCTTATGATACATTTAAAGAATTTTATCAAAAAGATTATCAACAGTTTATAGAATACAATATTCAAGATGTAGAACTTGTAGATAAACTAGAGGATAAGATGAAGTTGATTGAATTACATTTAACTATGGCCTATGAAGCAAAAGTTAATTATCAAGATTGTTTCGGACAGGTACGTATGTGGGATACTATCATATTCAATCATCTAAAATCTAAAAATATTGTTGCACCTGCTGTTGTAGAATCTAAACAATCAAGAAGTTATGAAGGTGCTTATGTGAAAAATCCTGTTGTAGGTTTTCACGATTGGATTGTAAGTTTTGATTTAAATAGTTTGTATCCACATTTAATTATGCAATACAATATATCTCCTGAAACTATGGTTGGCTACGATCCTAATCGTGTCAATGTAGAAAATATGCTAAATCAAAAATCTGATTTATCTGACCTAGATACAAGAACTATCACTCCCAATGGTGCTTTATTTAGGACAGATAAGCAGGGTTTTCTTCCTGAACTTATGGATAAACTATACAAAGAACGTGTCATATATAAAAACAAAATGACAAAAGCAAAAGCATTGTATCAAGAAACTGGTGATGAAAGACTAAAGAATGAGATATCTTCAAACTATAATATTCAACTTGCAAGAAAGATTGCTTTGAATAGTGCTTATGGTGCTATTGGTAATCAATACTTTAGATATTATGATGTAAGACACGCTGAAGGTATTACTATGGCTGGTCAATTAACTATCAGATGGATTGAACGTGATGTGAATAATTATTTAAATACTTTATTAAAAACAAAAGATGTGGTTTATGTAGTTGCTTCTGATACAGATTCAATTTATATTAAATTAGGTACTGTTGTTAGTAAAATATTTAAAGATAATACAGATAATAAAAAGATTGTAAAAGTGTTAGATAAGTTTTGTAATGAAAAACTACAATCGGTTATCAATTCAAGTTTTGCTAAACTGGCAAAGTATGTTAATGCTTACGATCAAAAAATGATTATGAAACGAGAAGTAATTGCTAATAAAGGTATATGGACTGCTAAGAAAAGATATATCTTAAATGTATTTAATGAGGACGGTGTTGATTTGAAAGACCCTAAACTAAAGATTATGGGTATTGAAGCAGTTAAATCTTCAACGCCTGCACCTTGTCGTGCAAAAATAAGAGAAGCATTAAAAGTTATTATGAATAAAGATGAGCCTTCATTGATTAATTTTATAGAAGACTTTAGAGTGCATTTTAAGAAGTTGCCAGCAGAACAAATTGCTTATCCTAGAAGTTGTAATAATTTAAAAAAGTATAGTTCCACAAAAGATATATATCAAAAATCTACACCAATTCACGTAAGAGGTGCTTTACTTTATAATAATTTATTGAAGAAACATAATTTGAAAAAATATGAAACTATACAAGACGGTGATAAGGTTAAGTTTATTTCATTAAAAGAACCTAATACTTTAAGAGAAAATGTCATATCATTTTCAACTAAACTGCCAAAAGAATTTAAACTACACCAATATATTGATTATGATGATATGTTTACCAAATCGTTTTTAGAACCATTAAGATTTATAGTAAAAGCAATCAATTGGAACTTTGAAAGAAAAACAAATTTAGATGAGTTTTTTGGTTAACTGCTTGACCTATCATTTAGATTATGATATAATATAATAAATAAAAATGATATGCTTATAAAAAGGTATCATATTAAAAAGGAGAAATAATACAATGAGTAAAATAATAGGAATTGATCTAGGTACAACAAATTCGTGTGTAGCCGTAATGCAAGGATCACAAACAAAAGTAATAGAAAATGCTGAAGGAACAAGAACAACACCATCTGTTGTTGCTTTTAGTGATGAAACACTAATAGGTATGCCTGCAAAAAGACAAGCAGTAACTAATCCAGAAAACACTATCTATGCAGTTAAGAGATTAATCGGAAGAAAATTTGATGGTGCTGCTGTACAAAAAGATTCAAAAAACACACCATATACAATTTTAAAAGCAAACAACGGAGACGCTTGGATACAAGCAAAAAGTAAACAATATTCACCATCACAAATCTCAGCTTTCATTTTACAAAAAATGAAAGAAACAGCAGAAAAATATTTAGGTGAAACAGTTACTAAAGCTGTAATTACAGTACCTGCTTATTTTAATGATTCACAAAGACAAGCAACTAAAGATGCAGGTAAAATTGCAGGACTTGAAGTTGAACGTATAGTAAACGAACCAACAGCAGCTGCATTGGCATATGGTTTAGATAAAAAGAAATCAGGCAAAATAGCAGTTTATGATTTAGGTGGTGGTACATTTGATGTATCAATTCTTGAAATTGGTGATGGCGTATTTGAAGTTAAATCTACAAATGGTGATACTTCACTAGGTGGTGAAGATTTTGATAATGTTATTATTGAACATATACTAACAATATTTAAAAAAGATACTGGTATGGATTTAAAATCAGATAATCTAGCACTTCAAAGAATCAAAGAAGCTGCTGAGAAAGCAAAGTGCGAATTATCATCTACAGTAGAAACAGATATTAATATACCTTTCATTACAGCAGATAATACAGGTCCAAAACATATTAATATTAAATTAAATAGAGCAAAATTTGAAGGTCTAATAGAACATTTAATTAAGAGATCATTAAGACCTTGTGAAACTGCTTTAAAAGATTCAGGTTTTAGTAAAGAAGACATAGACGAAGTTATCCTTGTAGGAGGTATGACTCGTATGCCAAAAGTAAAAGAACAAGTTGAAAAGTTTTTTGGTAAGAAACCTCACGAAGGAGTTAATCCAGATGAAGTTGTAGCAATAGGTGCTGCAATTCAAGGTGGTGTATTACAAGGTGATGTTAAAGATGTATTACTATTAGATGTAACACCTTTATCACTTGGTATAGAAACACTAGGTGGAGTTGCTACAAAACTTATTGAAAAGAATACAACAATACCTACAAAGAAAAGTCAAGTTTTTTCTACTGCTGAAGACAATCAACGTGCAGTTAATATTAATGTAACCCAAGGAGAAAGACTTCGTGCAAAAGATAATAAAGCATTAGGTAATTTTATGCTTGATGGCATACCACCTTCATCAAAAGGTGTACCTCAAATTGAAGTGACATTTGATATTGACGTAAATGGTATTTTAAGTGTATCTGCTAAAGACAATGGCACAGGTAAAGAACAAAAAATAACTATAAAAGCTTCTGGTGGATTATCAGAAAGTCAAATAGCTCAAATGGTTCAAGATGCTGAGGCAAACAAAGAAACTGACGAAAAATTTAAAGAAGGTATGGAAGTAAGAAATCATGCTGACACTTTAATTGGTGGAATGACAACATCTGTTAAAGAACATGGTGACAAAGTTACACCAGAAGAAAAAGCTAAAGTAGAAACTGATATCAAAAATCTTGAAGAAGCAATTAAAGGTGATGATATTGAGGATATTAAAAACAAATCTAAAGCTTTAGAAGAATCAGCAAAGAAACTAGGTGACGCAGCTTATAAAGAATATCAAAAAGAACAGGCCGCAGAACAGGCAAAACAAAAAGCAAATGGTTCAACTGAAACTAAAAAAGAAGAAACTACAAAAAATGATAATGTAGTTGACGCTGATTTTGAAGACGTAACAGAAGATAAAAAAGATTAGTATATAAAATAAAAATTATGTCTTATTTAAATGCAAACATTCCTTTACAGTATGCACAAATAAAAAAAGAATATCTTTACGATCTTAAAAAATGTCATGGTGAAGTTGAAGATTGTATTATCTTTGGCATATCATCACTTACTGGACGTGCTATTTTATTTCATGCGATTATGGAAAATGGTGCAGTTTTTTATAGACTACCTATTACAGCATTTATTCAACGTGGCTTTAAACCTAAAGATGTTCCTATTCAAAGACTAGATGAACTTGAACTATGGAATTCTTTTTCTTTTTATCCTGCCATTACTCGTTGGGATCTTTTAAGTTCATCATCAGGCAAATTCATAGGTAAAGATAAGAAATGGTATCATGGCAAATATCTTTTCACAGTTGATTGGGCTCATCCAGATGCTAATATCCTAAATTCAGATCACTCAGAAATTCCTCATGAACATAAATGTGCCCACATAATTGCTTTAGACAATGGCAACTATGCGGCTCAGCCAAACAACAGATGTATATGGGACCTACCTTCATTTACAGTTAAGAATAATACTCCTGATTGGAAAGTACAAACTAGTGAATGGAATGTAGAAGATTCAGGACAATGGAAAACAGAAGATACGGATAACTTCTTCTATGAAATCGAAGAAAAGAAATCCAATGATTAAAAATTACAATCGCAATAATACACTATATAGCCGTCTATTAGCCGCCGCTGGGGAAGATAAGCTACCTGTGTTAGATAATAAGACGTTTGAATCAATGAACGCAGAATATGGCAAGGAGGAGATGAGAAAAAATCTTGCCGATTATATTGCAACTGAACGACCTGTATTTCCTTTAAAAGAAATATCAGAAGAAGATATGAAAATATCTTTTAATAATTTAAAAAACTTTGATACTAACTCCATTTGTATACCTAAAGAACAAGTTGATAAGGAAGTTTTTGAGAAGTATGATGATTATGAGTATAGTTATGAGAAGTATGGGCTAGGTTTAATTAATGGACCAAGTACTTTTAATAATGTATCAAATTTCTTTATGCAAGATTTAAGATTAGAATGTGGCAGTTATGGATTTAGAGCACCTAAAGAAGTATGGGAAAATGGTGACGCATATGCTATATGGAAATGTTTAGGTCCTATATGGCGTGGTATTAATGATGTTCAAAACAAAACTATTACAGAAGTTGATGGCACTATAACACAAAAATTAGTTGGTGGCGAGTTAAGTTCTAAAAGTTATATGGGTGCTTTCAGACTAGGCACATATATTGCAACTCAATTTAAACCTGTTGTTGCAAAAGCAATATATCAGATGACTAATGCTAAAAGAGTATTAGATACGAGTTGTGGTTGGGGTGATAGACTTGCAGGTTTCTTTGCTTCAGATGCTGAAGAATATTATGGTTGTGATCCTAATCCAAATACTTATGCTAGATATACAGAACAGATATCAAAATATAATAAATTATTATCTAAACCTAAAATAGTAAAGATATGGAGATGTGGTGCTGAAAATTTACCATATCATAAGTTACCACCAATAGATGTAGCATTTACTTCTCCACCTTATTTTTCTACAGAAGAATATAACAAAGGTGGTGAGTTTCAAGAAGATCAATCATGGTCTAAATTTAATGAGTATGAAAAATGGCGTGATAATTTCTATTTACCAGTTGCAGAAAAGTCAATGGCAATATCAAGATTTTTATTTGTTAATATAATGGATCCTAAAATCAAAAATACTAGATATAGATCAAGTGATGAATTAGTTAATAGATTAAAAGATAAGTTTCTAGGTCAGATCGGTATGAGGATTATGCAAAGACCTAAATCGGACAAACTATTTGCAGATGCTAAAGCAAAAGCAGACTTTATGAATAAAATGTTTATAGAGAATGTTTGGTGTTTTGGTGATAAAAATTTTGATTTATTTCAAAATTCCAGAAAAGGAAATTTAGATGAATTTTTTGGTTAACTGCTTGACAATTATAAATAGATGTAGTATAATGATAATAAAAACAATTGAGGATAATAATGAGTAATTTTCTAAAAGATATAATTAAAGAAACTGGTAATGAGTATGCTAGTTTAGTATCAGACGGTGCTTCAGGTGACGTAGATTCGTTTATAGATACAGGTTCATATATATTCAATGCCCTATTAAGCGGAAGTATTAATAAAGGACTTCCATCAAATAAAATAACAGCAATCGCAGGTGAAAGTGCTACAGGTAAAACTTTCTTTGTATTAGGAATGTGTAAAAACTTTCTTGATAAGAATCCTGATGGTGGAGTTGTATTCTTTGAATCAGAATCAGCTATCACAAAAGATATTATAGAAGAAAGAGGAATAGATAGTAGTCGTATGGTTATCATGCCTGTCACTACTGTTCAAGAATTTAGACATCAATCTTTAACTGTATTAGAAAAATATACACAACAAGATCCTTCAGAAAGAAAACCATTATTACTTGTATTAGATAGTCTAGGTATGTTATCTACTACAAAAGAAATAGCAGACACAGCAGAAGGAAAAGAAACAAAAGATATGACAAGGGCTCAACTTGTAAAAGCAGTCTTTAGAGTATTAACTTTAAAATTAAGTAAGGCTAAACTACCTTTAATTATTACCAATCACACATATGACGTAATCGGATCAATGTTCCCACAAAAAGAAATGGGTGGCGGGTCTGGTTTAAAATATGCTGCCAGTTCAATTATATATCTTTCTAAAAGAAAAGAGAAAGATGGTACAGAAATAATTGGCAATATAATTCATTGTAAAAATTACAAATCAAGATTGACTAAAGAGAACAAAGTTGTAGATGTTAGATTAACCTACGACAAAGGTTTAGATAGATATTATGGTCTATTAGACTTGGCTTTAAAACACGATATATTTAAACAAGTTTCTACTAGAATTGTATTACCTAATGGAACAAAAACTTTTGGTAAGACAATTAATAATGACCCGACAAAATACTTCACTAAAGAAATACTAAAACAATTAGATGAGGTAAGTAGTAAAGAGTTTAAATATGGAGATGGATTTGAGGCCGATACCACAACCCCACAAGACGACTAACCCTAAACATAGGGAAGACTATGTGTTTGTAGAGAAACCTGGAGAGGACTTTACAGCATTAAAGTTAATTAGTGGTCCATTTTCATCAATAGTTTATAAGTATGGTGCAGTAGGTTTCAGACCTGAGTCTGAAAAAAGAGCTGACGGCACTTTACCTATGCAGTTTGACTATACTATTATAGAAAACAAGATAGAAGCAGATACAGATAGTCAAGAATTTATTAACCATGTCGGCGACATACTAGTTGTGTTGCTTGATGAAAAACTGAAAGAAAAAAAGGCTGATGGAAAGAATTGAACGAACAGCATTAAGTAATTTAATTCA
>Ga0209634_1003025_pt1 | contig 11527 bp, 7 predicted proteins | sample LinPmetageLP40_FD_184043 | JGI IMG/M metagenome (GOLD analysis project Ga0209634, IMG submission 184043) | Marine viral communities from the Pacific Ocean - LP-40 (SPAdes) (version 2) | ecosystem: Environmental > Aquatic > Marine > Oceanic | place: Pacific Ocean | collected 2010-08-26 | reverse complement strand
TTAATAAAGTTGCTACACAAGTACAACTAGAAATATTTGAGGGATTTTTTCAAGATCTTAACCAGTATTTACGAATGCCAAAAACAGATGAAGAATTTGCTAGTAGAATAGCTCACATAGAAGAAGAGATACAAGTTTTTGAAGAATATAAATCTGCATCTAGTCATGCTAATGGAGTATATGATTTTCCTCAAGATTCTAGTAATAAAAACGAAGTTTACAGACTAGGTTCTGTATACTTTAATGCTGTGCCAGGTACTCCTCAAATAGAGTTAGTTGGTAGAAAAGAATACAAACAACAACTAATGTCTCCACTTACTCAACCTAGCAAAAGCTTTCCAATAGGTATATTGAAAAATGACAAAGTTGAAGTATATCCAAAAGTAACTACATTTAACCCAGTAAGAGCCACTAGCGTTAGTGATGTTAAATTTAGCTATATAAGAAAACCAAAAAACGTTAGATGGGGTTTTACTACAGGAACCTTAGGACAATATTTGTATGATAGTACTGCTTATGATCCACCAACTTACCCTAGTAATACTGACGAAGCTACAGCTGGTTCTACTCAGTTTGAAATAGATTCGTCTAATCAAACAACTGTTATTTTAGAAATATTAAAATATTCTGGAATAATAATAAGAGATCCTCAAATAGTACAAGCGGCTCAACAAGAACTAGTTCAAAACGAAGCTAACGAAAAAAGATAAAACATGGCAACATCAACTAATTACGAGAGCCCAGGGCTTGTTACTCAAAATAATTCTGAATATTACACAGGAGAAAAATCTTACGTTCTAGGTGCTAGTGGAGCAACTTATCCTTGGCCTACTGAACTAGCTCCTTTAATATGGACAGATGCACCTGTTGCAGCTACTCCTCAAGCTATTAATAATTATGACGTATATATAGACAATGTTTTAATGGTTCCAACTGTTGGCGGATATACTAGTGATTCTGTGACTACTACTTTAACTAATTCTAATGATCCAGCTACAGCTGCTCAAACTGTAACTGTTAATTATGCAGCTCCTGTAACAGCTGGTTCTTTACTTACTATAAGACTACAACAAACTACAATATGGGATAATTATCAAAGTTATCAATACAACACCTTAAAAGACATAGTAGCTAATTTTATGTTATCTTATGTAGGTACTGATAGAACTATATTAAGAGCTAAAAGATCAGAAGTTATATTTCATGCAAAAAGAGGGTTACAAGAATTTAGTTACGACACTTTAAAATCTGTAAATATACAAGAATTAACAATACCTGCTAATTTATCTTTACCTCTACCTCAAGACTACGTAAACTATGTACAGTTATCACACATAGACAATATGGGTATAAAACATATTATATACCCAACTACTCTTACTACAAATCCAACTGCACCTTTAATTCAAGATAATCAAGGTATACCAACTCAAGATGACTTTGGTAATAACTTAGAATCTCAGCAGTCTATAACTAATGAAAATTGGAGAAATGCAAATCAAAGAAATTTAACAGGCACTAATTTTGAATCTACCGATGCGAACGTATATAATTGGAATTGGTGGAAAACAGCATATGGACAGAGATATGGTATGCAGCCAGAAATATCTCAACAAAACGGTTGGTTTACTATAGACGACAGGAGAGGCGCTTTTGCTTTTAGTGGCGATCTACAGGGTAAATTAATAACTTTAGAATACATATCAGATGGATTAGCATATGGTGATGATACTAAGGTGCCTAAGATGGCCGAGGATGCATTATATTCTCATATGTTATACTCTATAACTGCCACAAGAAATAACATCCCAGAATATGTTGTTCAAAGATACAAAAAAGACAGAGCTACAAAGCTAAGAAATGCTAAAATAAGATTATCAAATATTAAACTATCAGAATTTACTCAAGTAATGCGTGGTAAATCTAAATGGATTAAACATTAATTATGGCTGAAATAAAAAATAATTTTATACAAGCCAAGATGAATAAAGATCTTGACGCTAGACTGTTGCCAAATGGGCAATATAGAGACGCTCAAAACATAGTTATAAGTAGAACAGAAGGAGAAAGTGTTGGAACTATTCAAAATGTTTTAGGTAACATACAGTTAAGCAATTTTGGATTAACAGAAAGGCATTTAGAAATAATTGGCTACTTTGTTGATGATATAAAAGATAGAGTTTACTTGTTTATAACTAACTATACGGATTCTTCATCTGATAATTTAAGCAATTTTGCACCAAGCACTTCTAGTCATTACATAGTTTACTTTAATCCTTCTACTAATGAATCAGGTATAATGGTTCAAGGTAACTTTTTAAATTTTTCTACATTATCTACAATAAACGGTATAGATATGATAGAGCAGTTTTTATTTTTTACAGATAATAGAAACCAGCCTAGAAAAATAAACGTAGAATCAGCTATATTAGATAGTTCTTATTATACATCTGAAGATACTATATCAATAATAAAATACTATCCTCACGAACCTATATCTTTAATAAAAAGCGCTATTACCGCAGTTACGACTAGTGGTCAAGATGCTGGTAAAAATTGGGATTCTGTGACACTACCTTACAAAGTACCTCCTTCTTTAATTTCTGTAACAAACGGCACTGCTGGAACAGGTTTTGCAATAACAATAACTGGAATTAGTGGAAATCCAGATAATTATATAACTTCATGGGTTATTACAAATGGTGGTGCTGGATATGATACTACTTCTCAAATAGAAATAAAAAATCCTAATGGAAACAGAGACGATGCAGCTACATTTTTTGTGTCCACAGTATCAAATGTATCTACAATGGTAAATAAGACTGATGCTTATCTACCACCAAACCCGAATAATGGTAAAAACTTAAATCCAGATTATGATGCTGATTGGGCCGGAGATAAAGATTTTTTAAAAGATAAGTTTATAAAATTTAGTTATAGATTAAAATTTCAAGATGATGAATATTCTTTAATAGCGCCTTTTACTCAAACTTGTTTTGTGCCTAGAAATAATGGTTATTTATTGTCACTAGATTATAATTCTTCAACTGGTAATGTAGTAGTAAATGACTCAGATGAAACTTACGCCTATACTAGTACTATAAATAGATTAATGGAAAATCAAATTAATAATATTGAATTATTAATACCATGCCCTAATAGTTCTAATGATTGGGCTAGTGCAGTAAGTGATTTAAAAATAAGTGAAATAGAAATAATATTTAAAGATGCTTCTGAGGTTTCTTTGAAAGTAGTAGATACTATAAGTGCCTCTAAACTATCTGAATTAAATAATGGAATTAAAGAAATAACCTATGACTATCAGTCTAGAAAACCTATTAGAACACTACCTGAATCAGTAACTACTAGAACTTCTGATAAAGCTCCAATAAGAGCTGAAACATTATCTTGTGTAGGTAATAGAGTTGTTTTTGGAAATTATTATGACAAACATTCTAGTCCTAGCACCTTAGACTACAATATTCAAGTTATTGATAAGAATCAAGTAGAAAGTATAGAGTACGCTAATCACACTTTGAAACAAAATAGAACTTATCAAATAGGTGTAATACTTTCAGATAGATATGGTAGACAATCTGATGTTATTTTATCAGAAGTAAATAACGGTGTAGTACCAGGTTTAGCTGATAGTTTTTCTGGATCTACTGTTTTTAATAGTTATAGAGCTTTAGGCGATACTGTTTTAAATAATTCAACTGCTTCTTGGAATGGTGAAAATTTACAAACAATATGGACAAGAGCTATACCTGATACAATAAATTCGCCTGGTTATCCTGGTTTATATTCAGCAACTAATCCATTAGGTTTTTATAGCTATAGATTAGTTATTAAACAGCAAGAACAAGATTATTATAATGTTTATTTACCTTCTATACTAAGAGCATATCCTAATAATCCGTTAAAAGAACCTAACGAAACTGCTCATATAAGCTTGTTTTCAGATAATATAAATAAAGTTCCTAAAGATTTAACAGACGTAGGTCCTGAAGCTAATGAGTTTAGAAGCGGAGTTAGATTATATGGAAGAGTAACAAACAACAGGTTAATGAGTTCTGGTAATGTTCAATTTTATCCTTCAATTACTGGCGATTTTGTTAATACAATAGGTACTCAAAGAGATTTAAACATTGGAGAATCTGACACAATAGCATTTGAGCCGGTTACCCCTGCGACAACAGGTACAATAACTAGTATTCATTTAGATGGTGAAGCTAGAGACAAAATAATGATAGGTCAAAGAATATCATTACAAAGCGACACGGGTACAAGTCTGTTTGCAAATAGAGAAGTGACAGGTTATTCAGTTGGGCCAAGTGGTTTTAATAAAAGTACTGTAACTTTCTCACCTAGTTATACAATTCCAAATGGTGTAAGCTTAGGAACTACAACTTTCCAATTATCTCCTTTTTATAATGCTGAAAATAATCCTTTAATAGCTAGAATATCAACTACAAGATCTACACAAACACCAACAATAGGCTCTACAATAGGAGATGTAGTTCAATTTAGTGGAAGTTCTGCTAATTATTTTCCTATTAAATTAGCTGTTTATGAAACAAAGCCTGTTGCTTCTAATTTAGATATTTTTTACGAAACAACTTCAAGTGGTTTAATTGATGAATTAAATACCGTTATAACTAGTAACGACTCTACAACTGCCTATAGCTTTTCTTCAGCTGAATTTAATTGGTTTGAAAACATGATTGGTGGGACACAGTTATCAACTACTATTTATCCTCTAAATTCTGCTAACATACCAATAACAGATAATACAGCAATATATACACTTAATTCAGTAGAAGAATTTCAAAGTAGTGCTTCTACAGTTTTACCAAATAATGGAGGTTTTGAATTAAACACAGATGGTAATGGCGGGTTTTTTGTAAAATTAAAAAATAGTCAAGGTGGTGAAACTTTTAGCTATGGTGAAGGTGATATATCAAATCTTAGGTTTTGGCGTTTCACTGTTACTGGAGGTTCTCAAGTGTTTGGTAATTTTACAGGTTCTTTCGATGTTGTCTTATCTAATACTATACCAAGCGCTACTTTTACTAATGCGCCGGGTAATCCTCCTGGAGTATTTATCCACGGTAGTGGTACTCAGCATGGCCCACAAGACTCACCTAATCAAGGTTTTTTATATATTGGAAGTTTGTTAACAACTGGTGGCTTGACAAATCCTGAAATGTACTCGCCTAATACAAATGGTCAACAAACAGGTATAACTAATGGAAGTATAAGTACTGATTTTGCAATTAAAACATCTCAACTAAAAATAACGGAGCTTAGGGCTAAATTAATTGGTGACTATCAAGGTCTTTCTTGGATAGATGTAGGTGATTTTATAGGATACCAAGGTATACAGGGATCTGAACAATATATAAGACCTTGTAGAGCTAGAGTATCAACAAATAACCAAGCTCAAGCTTTAAACGGGGTTATAGACTCTAGAGATAATTCTACAAATGGATTAGGCATAGAAATTATTGATAATATTGAACCACAGTATTCTGGATCACCTCCATCAAATGGTAGTACATGGGATATTTACTTTAACCTAGTAGATTGTAGCGGAAGTGGTTTATCACAAAGTTTTGGTCCACTTAGGTTTATTTACAACGCACCAGTTTAAATATATATATATGTCAGCAATTACTAAAATTATTTTTTATAACAGTTTTTGGAATAAAAAAATACCAGATGGAACAGGTAGTCAAGCAACTACTAGCTATTGGCCTGGGTTAGATTGGGACCCTGTGGGATATCCTAGTTATCCTAATGGCATGACTCTAAACGCTGTAGATAATCAATGGATGATAGAAGAGTCTAGGATAGTTGGAGGTTATAATAATACTCAAAATGAAATAGGTGTTCAAGCTTTTTTTAACGAAACAGAAATAACGCAAAGGCACAGATTTAATAGTTTAATATATTCTGGAGTATACAACAATACTACTGGCGTAAACGAAACTAACGTTTTTAGCGTAGCTAAAGCTATAACAAAATCTATAGAGCCTTCATATGGTTTTATTAAAAAGACACAGTCTAGCTCTAGTAATATGATTATTTTTCAAGAAAATAAAGTTAGCCAAGCTCTAATAGACAAAGATGTTACTTATACATCTGAAGATGGAACAACAACCTCTCCTCCAGGAGTAGTTCTAGGGCAAGTAATACCTTATGCAGGTGACTTTGGAATTGGATGTAATCCAGAAAGTTTTGCTGTGTTTGGTAGAAGAAAATATTTTGCAGATCCATATAGAGGTTCTGTTCTTAGATTGTCTAATGATGGTTTAACTGAAATATCTAAAAACGGTATGCAAGACTTTTTTAGAGACGAACTTCAAAAAATAAGTTGTAATAATAAGTCTTTATATTATTTTTTACAGACAAGCCAAGTTACCGGAGCTTTAGACACTGGTATAGGTGTTTTAACTAGTTCTATAACTCAAAATACAAGTACAGCAACCTTAACAGGAACTAATGTAACAGCCACTTATACATGTAGTAATCCTAACGCTAGTGGAGCAGTGATAAATATAGATGTAGGCTCAGGTGAAGTTTCTACAGTAAGTGTTGATCAAATTGGTGGTACTGGTTACCAAGTAGGTAATACAATTACAATACCAAAGTCTTTTTTAGGTGGAGTAACAGATGTTATAATAACTTTAGTAGCAGGAGATATTGGAGTTGGTCCATCTAGTACAATTCCTTTTACACTAGCAGGAACTGATCCAATGGGTAATATTAGAATAGGTATGTTAGCATCTATACAGCAAACCAATGGAAGTTATCTTGATACGGGAGCTTATGTTATTAGTGTTTCTTATACTGGTTCATATTCTGTAACATTATCTAAACCTGTAACACTTACAGGAGGAACTACAGGTTCTAAAAGTAGTATAAAATTCTCCATGCCTGTTAGAGATAAAATAATAGGAGGTTGGGATATATACGATAGAACATATGTATTAAGTCTTCAACAATGGGATCTTGGAGGATCAAGTTTTTCTCAAAATTACAAAACACTAACCTACGACGAGACAGTGGCAGGTTGGAATAGTTTTTACACGTATAAACCTAGTAATATTTTTAGCTTAAAAAACAATTTTTTAACTACATTTGAAGGTGGCTTATGGAAACATCATGATAATAGTGTGATTAATAATAGAGGTAACTTCTATGGAGAATACAATTCTTCATATGTTGATTTTATATTCAATCAAAACCCATCTACAAAAAAAGTATTTCAAACTATAAGCTATGAAGGAGACAATGGTTTTAAAATATCAAGATATAGTTCTGATTTACAAGGTGTAGATCCAGATTTACCATTAACATCTCCTAACAATTATTCTTTAGACAATCAATATCAAGATGTTACTAAAAGTATAATAAGTTACGATGAAGGTTTATATATAGACCCTTTAACTGGTCAGCCTTTAAGAGCAGGTTTTGATAGAAAAGAAAATTTATATACAGCAAACTTAGTGAATAATAGTACTGTTAGACCTGGAGAGGTTATATTTGGAAATACAATAAGTGGTATAAAAGGTTACTTCGCTACAGTTAAAGTAGAAACAGATAATTCTACTGATTTAGGTGGTGCTAAAGAGCTTTGGTCTGTTGGTACTAAAATAGTAAGATCATCGTAATTAAATTAAATGAACAATATACAAATAATAAAAAAAATATTAAATAAACAAAATAAAGGAATAAAACTACTTGGAGATGCTACTAGTATTTTAAAAAACAGTGAACATCTTCCAATAAAACATGAGTTTGCAGATCAAATTTATTTAAGACAAATGACAATAAAGAAAGGTATGGTAGTAGTAGGCGCCATACATAATCATTTGCATATATTTTTTTTACTAAAAGGGCACTTAACACTTTCAGACAAAGATACAGTTGAAGATTATGAAGGACCTTGCTATGTTATTTCTAAACCTGGTATTCAAAGAGCTGTTTATGCTAACGAAGATTCTGTAGTTGTAAATATACATAAAAACCCTACTAATACTAAAGATATAGACAAAATAGAAAGTGAATTAGTTTCTTTAAATATGAAAGATTATGAAAAATATATTAATAATAAAAAATAAAATATTATGGGATTTGCAATAGTAGCAGCAGTCGCGGCGCCACTAGTAATAGGAGGGATAACTAAAATTATTAATAACAAAAAAGCTAATGATATGAATAATGATATTCAAGCTTCGCAAGGAAATATTAATAATATACTAAATAACAGAGAAGATGTTTATGATGCTTCAGGTCAAATAAGAGCCATGAAAGACGATGTAGACAAAATGAAAGGTTTAATTAATAATCCTTATGCTAACTTAGGTGTTGCTACTCAAGCAGCTGAAATGCAAGCTGAACAAGCTGATATTTCTCTAGCTAACACTTTAGAAACTATGAGATCGTCTGGTTTAGGTGGAGGTGGCGCAACAGCTCTAGCTCAAGCAGCAGCAAGATCAAAGCAAGGTGTATCTGCTAGTATAGAGCAACAAGAAGCTCAAAATCAAAAACTAAGAGCTCAAGGAGAAGCTCAAGCAAATCAACAGTTAATAGCATTAGAAAACCAAAAACTAAGTATAGAGGGTCAAGCTATAGCTGCTTCAGAAAGAACTGCTCAAGGCGAAGACGCAAGAGTTCAAGCACAACTAGATAGAGCTTATGGTGAATCTGATTTTTTAAGATCAAGACAAATGGGAATACAAGATGCTGGAGATGCTGCATTAATGGCTGGTATATCTGGGTCTACTAGTGTTTTAAGTAGTGTAGCAGGAAGCCCAGGGGGTTTCGGGTAGGGAGTAGTCCCAATAATACTACAATACCTTCTACTATTGTAGATCCTTTAACGGGAATGCCGCCTATAACTATAGATACTAACTCTCAAAGTGTACCAGTTTTAAATCCAGCAAGTGGTAGTGGCTGGTCTCCAGTAGTAAATAATTCAACAAGCGTATTTAATAGTGGGGCAACAACATGGCCACCATGATAAAAATAATAATATGAGTCAAAGACAAGTAAATTTAAAACCACAGCAACAATTCACTCAACAAGCAGTTGGAACAGTTCAGCAAGCAACTCAAAGTAGTTTAAATACTATAGGTAGAATGCAAAAAATGGCTGCTGAAAAAAAGAAAGAATCTCAAAAAGCTATAGCAATAGGCATGCAGACTGCTGAAACTTTGCAGTTACAATATTCTAAAAGAATTAACTCAGCACCTGCAGATGTTAAAGCTGCTTTAAATAGTTTCGTTAGAACAGAAGCTGCTAAAATTGGAGATGCAAAAGCAAAAGCTTCTATGCCTGGAGCTAGTCAAGAAGACATAAGTGCTTATCAAGAACTTTTACAAATGAGTACTTCCAACTTAGAGGCTGTTGCTACTTATAGTGTTAATGCTTCTAAAAATCAAGAAATATTTCAAACGCATAGACAGGCAATGCAGAACAATTCTATGACTGGTAGACTTTCAGATGAAGCTTTAAATAATCCAGAAACTATTAAGTTTGATCAAGACTTAGGTAGTGGAAATGTTAAAGGTTTTAAAGTTTATACAAATCCTATAACTAACCACGTAGAGTTTGATTATGATGGTTCTTCAAATGCTAAAGATATATGGGCTGCTAATGAAACGTTTAAATCAAAAGCAAATAATTTAGCTAGCTATGTTATAAATGCTGACCAAGATATTACAGGTGAAAAATATAGAGCTGAATTAAAATCTCAATATAGTGAATATAAAGATTTAGTACCAAAAAATATTGTTAAACAAAAAACTAACTTTAAAGATAACACTCAATCAACAGTTAAAATAAGTCAAACAGCAGATTATGAAAAAGTATTAATGACACAGCATAAAGATGCTATGATACAAGGTACTTATAAATCTAACTTTAATAAAACATTTAGTCAGTTAAGTAGCTTAGGCATGATAGATAAAGAGTATAGAGATATACCTTGGGGAATGTTTACTCAAGGAGATATTAATGACCCAGAGTCTGTTAAACAAGCTATAAAAAATTTAACAGACAATGTTTTAACAAAGCAAGACGCACTAGCTGCTGCTGATCAAGACAAGAAAGGTGATCCAGGGTATGGAGTGATAGATGCTAAAGAATATATAGATATACAAAATAAATTTAGAGAAGCTGGTGCAAAAGGTGTAGCTAAGTTATCAGCTGATTTATTTGGGCAACCAACTGAAGTTATCACTGATGAAAAAGAGGTTATAAACAAATATAAAAATGTTGGTACAGATGGTAAAGTTACTATAACAACAACTCAAGCTGGTAATTTTCAAGGTGAATACTTAAATATATATGATCCAGCTAATACAGCTATTGAAACATTTGATAACTTAAAAGCAACGAATCCAGGTAGCAAAGATTTAATTAAATTTTACAATGGACCGTTTGCACAAAAAAAATTAAAAGAAGAGTATGGGCTAAAAGATTCTCAAAAAGTAATGTCAGCTCAAGAAATAAAAGACGCATTTGTGAATATGAATGGTACTAAGAAACCAGGAGACGATGGATATGTAGAGCTTCCAGAACAAATAAGCGATAGTCCTAACGGTATATTTATAGGTAATGTAGATAAGACTGAAGGATTTTCCGGTAACTTTACTCTGATAGCTAATGAAGATTTTATTACTTTTGACCAAAACAACAAGCTAACGCCAGAAGGTAAACAAGCATTATTTACCACTATAGGCGTTGATCCTCAGTTATATTTTAATGCTAATGACACTGCTTATATACAAAGAGCAAATCAAAAAGGAGGTTTTAAACTCAAACCGTCATACAAACCCTCACTTTAATTAATTAAATTAAATATGGAAGAAATATATTTATCAGCAGATGGTCTATATGAATACTCTGTTGCTGAAATAAACGCAGCAGCAACTAGAGATAAAGTAACTTTTGAAGAATTTATTTCTTCTAAAGGTATGAAACTAAAAGGTGGTGAAGTAGAGGAGACTGTTGAGGTAGAAGAAAAAAAGCCTGAACCTAAAGATCCACCTGCTGAGAAACCTAAAAGTAATATTCCTGACTGGGCTTTTGACGCTGCGGGTATTATTGATCCAATTCAAGAACCTACGAAAGCTGAGTTGTTGATTAAAAAACAACCAGAAGGTAAAGAGTTATATGAAGCAGATTCAGAAACACTTACACTTCAAGGTAATGTAGCTAAAGATAATTTACTTTACAATGAAGAAGATGTTGCTTTAAAAGATTTTGAAGAAGCTTATACTTCAGACCAGTTTAATAATTGGCTACAGTCTCCAGATCAAATAAAAGCAGCTGAAAATCAAGCTAAAGCTGAAGAGCTTGTTACTCAACCAAATATACAATCTGCTTTAATAAATAGCGAATATACAGCACAAGACGTAAGAGATTTTCAAAGCATAGGAATAGAAGGTTTACCAGACGTTTCTAATATAGAAAACCCAGAAGATAGTAGATTTCAAACTACATTTATGGAAGGGTC